>RRZU013239531.1_pt1 | contig 32512 bp, 36 predicted proteins | sample 2165561 | NCBI WGS metagenome assembly RRZU01 (sample SAMN10456909, study PRJNA506462) | wastewater metagenome | isolation source: wastewater sludge | place: USA: Moscow, Idaho | reverse complement strand
CGGGCCTCGAGCAGGCTGGCGCGATAACGATGATCGCGGGCTGCGCTGTGATCGACCCGACCGGAGGCGGCGAAGGCCAGCCCGCGCAAGCGGCTGGCTTCGGTGATGATGCGGCGGGCCTCCACGTCGGAGACGACGGGCTGCTGCCAGAGGACGATTCCTGCCCGGATCTCGCCACCGAGAACCAGGCCGAGATCGCCGTCCTGAATGACGACGATACGCGGGTGAAAGCGCAGCGTGTCGTCCGCGCTGACACGAATGTCGCCGCGCGCGACGCGCTGGCTGGCAAGGATCATGGCTTCTTCGGCGGATGCGGATTGACCGATGACGACCGTGCGGTCGAATTCATCGGCCTCGTCGAGGCCCTCGTAACCGGCCGTGCCCATGCAGGAGAGGCGCAACGGCAGCTTTTGGGCGTAGCGCAGCCGGGGCAACACCTCGCGCGTGATGACGTCGCCGACCAGGGTAAAACCGGGGTGGTGGGAAAGGGTCATGGGGTTTGCTCCACGACGGGCGGCGGAAGCCTCTCTTCCACCTGCAACCCGTCACGGCCAACCGACCCACCCTCTCACTCTCCTGTTGTCGGGGTGGATCAGCACCACGGTTCGCGGCGTCCCGCCCAGGTTCGGGCCAGTCCCTCGCTGACGAGAATGTCTCCGACGTCTCGTCCCTCGACGCGGATCGCCGCCAGGGTCCGGCCATAGCGGTCGGTTCCCTGGTGCAGGATTTCGATCCGCTGGCCTTTCAGAAGCTCGGCCAGCCTGATCTTCGATTGCAGCGCGAGGTCGGTTTCATACGCGCATTGCCCCTCGATCTCGGGGGCGTCGATGTTGAAGATCCGGACGGCCTCAGATTGCCGCGTCGTGCCCAAGCGAATGGAATCGCCGTCCCAGACGCGGATTTCGGCCGGTTCGCATGACGCCGTGCAGAGCAGAATGGAAACGACAATATGGCTGAGCATGGCGAATGGCTTTCATCTTGATGGAGCGAAATCGGCGTGATCGCCGACGGTTCTTTCCGATGCGGGTCGAGATCGCAATGCCGTCCGGCACGCAAGCGGCAATCGGCGGCGATTGTCGGGAGAAGGCCCGACTGCGCTTGGGCACCGGGCCTTGGGAGTGAGGCGCTTTCGCGCCTCAGCTCCACGGATCGAGTTCCAGCTTCACCATCTCCTCGTCGCCGTCGAACTCGTCGGCCGGCATGGCGGAGTGGGTTCCATCTCCGGCCTGAAACACGACGATGGAAACCATCAGCGTGGTGGCGAGGCTGGCGGCGAAGGCGGTGGCATCTGCATAGGACATGGGTTCCGGCTCCTGTCTTGGGAGGCGGGGGACCATCCCCCGCGCGACAGGCGCCCGAAGTGTCCGACCGGATCTGCAATCACCCTCGCGCGTTCGGCTCGTCCGAATCCGCGAGGGCGGCACGCTCGCGTAAGCCGACCCCTCGTGGGTTGATTGACAAAGAGACGGTCGGACCAAGGTTCGCGAATGGAAGCGGGGGTGGTGCTTCGCCTCTGACAGGATGCCGGGAATCCCGTCATAGATGCCCCGCCGCGCCAGCCTCGTTGCCGGGCTGATCTTCAGGATGTGTTTCAGGCTGGAGATGGAATCCGCTGTCCCGCTGCGAGAAGCTGACGGCGCAATGGTGACGCTGGACCTCGATCCGTCGCTGGCTGCGCGGCGATACCCCGATGGCCCGGTCTGCGCCAGGCACAGGCGTAAGGGCTGCTCAGTCCCATAGCCCATCGGCGATCTCGCGGGCGATAATTGCCCGAGCCTCCATCATCACGTCGTCGCCGGACGTGTCGATATGACCGTAGAACCGTGTCCGGGCGCCGTGCGCGCTCCAGTCCGCATAGCGGCAATATTCGCACCTATCGAGCCGGAAGGCGCGCATGTCCTCGGCCCAATGAGGCTTCGGCTCCACGAAGACGGTGACGCCGCCGCGCGTTTCCTCCCACGGAAGCGATCGCTCCATGGGAGGGTTGCGGCGGTCGTCAGCGAAGATTTCATCAACCGTCATGATCATGCGCCACCACCATCGGCGCTTGGAACGGGGCTGTCCGGATCGGTGGAATCAGGAGGATCGCGTTTGATTTCACACGCCTTCGTCCAAAAGAACTCGTCGCGCTCCAACATGCGCTCGAAATACACGTCGCCGATCTGGTCGTCGGGCGGCAGATCGTCATCGAAGGCGTCAGTCCACCATTCTTTGGCGATCTCTGTGCGCCAGTGCATCGCCTCTTCGCTGTCGAGAAAAGCGCGCACATCGGTTCCATAGCGATGTTCATAAAGGGCGACATGAACAGTCTGAGGAATGGGCTGGCCGGGGTTGGGATGGTTGTCGGATGGCATGATCCTGTCTCCTGAAAAAAAAGGCCCGGCCGGGGCCGAGCCTATATGGGGTGGGGAGTAAGCGGGGCGACCGAGACCGCCCCGCTGGTGCGCGTCACTCGGCGGCGACCAAGGCCACCGGATCGTCGGCGGCATCGGCCGCGTTCTCATCGTCACCGGCGAGGAAATCGGGCAACGCCATGCCATTCTCGTCCTGATCGGCTGAGCCATCCACGGCCTGCGCGTCCACGGTGGGGCGCAGCGGCTCCGGCAGCCAGCCGGTATCGGCCAGAAGCCGCTCGGCCTCCTTCGCCATGTCGCCCTTCTTGAGATGCGCGATGAGATCGGCCGCGCGATCGCCGGCGCCTTCACGCACCGCTTCGAGGATGCGAGTCTTGGTCACGCGGCCGAGGTAGTTCTCGACCGTGGGTTTCCAGCCGGCTTCGACAAGATCGAGGCCGGTGGCCTGCGCCAGCCGTTCGGCCTCGGCCATGCGGCGGTCGAGACCGTGCTGCGAGATGCCATTCCCCGAATAGGGGTTCGGCCGCTCATAGAGCGCGTTGACGCCGAAGCTGACGCAATGGGCGAGCAGCGCCAGGCGGCTGGCATCGTCGAGGCCGTCGATCCAGCCCCAGAGCCTGTCGTCATCACCGGAGGGAATGTCGCCCCGCCAGGCGTCCGCGCGTTCGTCGATCATCTTCGCGGCGGCACTGTCCGCGAGCCCGGTCGCATCGGCCGGGAGATAGATGTGACGCACGGCGGCATAAAGGCTCGTTCCCGAGGTGGACGTGCGCTCGAAGGTATCGAGAACCAGCTTGTGCAGCAGGGCCGTCATGGCGACGTGCGGATTCTCGGCGAGCGCATTGCGCAGCGCCAGCGTCCGCCATGCGGTCAGGTCCGTCACCAGCCGCTCGGGCAGCGGTTTGACAGCATCGTCCTCTTCCTCGTCGGCGTCCGGGACCGGCTCGCCGCCGACAGTGATGACGGCGCGCTGCACGGCATCAGGGTCGGACGGGTCCGCGCCCTCTCCGGCATCCTCGCCATCGACCGTCTCGGGTTGCTCATCCTCGCGGCGGACGTAGCCGCTGCTGACGATCAACTCGCCCTCGCGGCCGATACTGACGAAAACACCGGCACGGGCGATGTCTTCCGGCGCGAAGGTGACGGGCCGGTTCTCGAAGGCTTCCAGCTCGGCCTCGATCTCCCCGAGACGCTGATCGGCCTCATCGGGGAGGTCGTCGGCTTCGGCATACTTGGCTTCGAGTTCGTCATACTCGTCGCGCAGCGCCTCGCGCGTGGCGCGCTCCTCTTCGGTCAGTTCCTGGGTCACACCGGCCAGCTTGCGCAGGCCGTTGGTGTGGCCGTAGGGCAGCTCGACCGCCGCGTCGATCCACTTCCAGCCTTGACCGGCGATCTCGTCGGCAATGGCGCGCAGCTTCTCGTCGACCAGGCGGTCGAGGAGCGTGACGTCCTGCAACCAGCCGCCGTTTTCCTCGGAGAAGAGGTCGCGCAGCACCGGGCCGCCCGCTGTCTCATAGGCTTCGACGCCGATAAAGCGGGCGCGCTTATCGGCGGCCGGAACCGTGGTCTCGGTCAGCATATTGCGGATCTGCCAGGGCTCCTTCTGCCACGACGTGCTGATGCGCTCCCAGACCTGATGCTGGCGCTCGTGGTCGGGGTTGACGGTGAAGGCTTCCAGCATCGCCAGCGTCATCTCGTTGCGCGCATAGGCATCGTGTAGTGTCGGCGCGACGGTGGCGAGGCGCAGACGCTGCATGATGTAGCGCGGCGTGGTCCGCCAGGCGTCGGCGATCTCCTCCTTCGACATGCCCATGTCGAACATCCGCTTGAACGCCTTGAACTGGTCGAGCGGATGCAGGGCGAGGCGCAGCAGGTTCTCGGCCAGCGAGTCGTCGACGGCCGAGGTCTTGGCGTCGGCCTTCTTGACGATGCAAGGCACAAGCCCTTCGGCCGGGAAGCGACCGGCTTCCACAAGGCGCGCGATGGACCTGTAGCGGCGGCCGCCTGCGGGTGTCTCGAAATCGCCGGTCTCATTGCCGTCCTCGTCGAATACGGCGCGGACATTGAGACCTTGCACGAGATCTTCCCGCCGGTCGATGTCATGGGTCAGGTCGTCCAGGCCGGCCTCCACGTCGATCTCGCGGACGTTGCTATCCGACAGTCGGATGCGGTTGAACGGAATATCGCGCGCCCGCGAGAACTCGATCATCTGAAGGGCGGGCTTCTTTTTCTTGGCAGCTCGGGCCATGGTGGTCATCTCCGCGACGGGCGGTCGTGAGCCTCTCTCTCGACCTCCAACCCGTCACGAAGCGAAGCGCCGCCCTCTTACTCTAAGAGGGCAGCGCTGTCGCAAGGACACGGGCTATTCAGCTTTGGAACAGCTCGTCAGTCGGCCTCGGCAACATTCGCGTTCGGGTATTCCCGCCGGTCGAAGACCGTGGCGGGGCCATGATCAGCGTGTTGAAGGGCGCCCTCTATGAAGAAGTGCTGCGGATCGAACCCTTGGTAGAAGGCATCGACCGCGGCATCCTCATCCTCTGCTTCGACCTCCTGGACGAAGCAGACCCACATCGCCCGCCGCTGGCGGACGAAGTAGCGGTTCATGGCGGGGACGCACTCGAATACCTCGTTGATGTCGCCGTCCGTCGCGGCGGCTTCAAACTGCTCGACGGCATGATTCCGGTCCGCGGCCTTGCACAGCCAGAACTCGTTCTCGGCGCCATGGCAGATGAGGAAGGTTTTCAGGGGCGTGGGTGACTGAATAGCAGGCATCTGCGTTCTCCGTGGCGGGCCGCCGGGAGCCTCTCTCCCGGCACCCAACCCGCCACGACCCAAAGCGCCGCCCTCTGTCTCCAGAAGGGCGGCGCTGCGAGCCGGAAAATCGCAAAGCCGGAAATCCGGCTATGTGCATCGGCGAGTTTCAGCAGTCACACCCCGCACATGCCCTCACATTCATTTGTCCAGAGGTCGAGCTGGCCATGATCGGCGGCTGTCGAAAGATCGGCCAGATCGAGCGGGACGGCGGAACGGTGAAGATAGACCTCGCCGCGAATGCCCCGGAAGCCCGTGCGGATGGCGGCATCGACCGACACGGCATCGGTCCACCCTTCGGGATCGTGGTCACGCATATGCCGCCAATAGGCATTGGAATGGAACGGGCAGCCGATGCAGGCGCTCTTGGGCGGGAGAGGATAGCCATGCCGCTCCAGCCAGCGCAGGCAGTCCTGGCGGGTCATGCCCCGTTCGATCAGGGGCCAGCGGTTGACCTGCCAGTCCTCAAACGAGGGCTTCATGCGCAACGCCTCGTCGAGAGAAATCCCGATCCATTGCTCGGCGACTGGCGATCCGGGCGAGCGGCGCCCCGCAATGCCAAGGAGTTCGCGCACCTTCCGCCGGATTGGGGTGATCTTGTAGTCCTTGGTGCATTGGCGGCGGATCATGCCAATGCTGATCCGCTCACCTGCCAGGACGCGGGAACCGACAATGACGGGTTCGCCGTTCTCGTCTTCATCATAGACGGGTAGTTCAGTCCCAGCGGGCGCGACCGTGCGTGTGAAGGCGGGGATCGAGGCCCACCGCTCGCCGCGTGCGCCGGTGAGCAGATCGGCGCGGATATCCCCGGCCGAGACGATATGGATGGGGAATGGCAGGACATTCGGCGATCCCAGCCAGGCAAGATGCTCATAGACCGCGTTCGGCTCCCAGCCGGTGTCCGCGAAGATCGCGCAATCCGGCATCGGGCCGATCTCGCCATGGGCAGCCATGAGGGCGAGCGTGGTCGACTGGACGCCGGCGCCGAGGCTGAGGACACGCAGGCGGATCTCGGCCGCCTGCGCAGGATCGGGGATCGAGCCGGGAAAGGCGAGCGCGTTCATCATGCTGCCTCCCGCTCATCGTCGGCCGCACCGAGCCCGTCCGCATCTGGCAGGAAGGACAAAATCCAGTCGGCCGCTTTGCTCGCCTGCGAGGCAGCGCGGACGACGGCCCGGTTGTCCTCGCGCAGCACTTCGAGCCAGGAGGCGATGTAATCCGCATGGCGGACGGTCGGCACAATGCCGAGGGAGGCACAGCAGAAGGCGGCCGAGATTTCCGCCACCAGCTCCTCGAAAGCGTATTTCCTGGTGCCGAAGGAACCGGAAAAATCGCGGTTCAGCCGGGACGCATGGCCTGTCGCATGACCCAGCTCATGCAGGGCCGTCCGGTGCCAGTTGATCGGCTCGAAATAGGCTTGCGGCGGCGGAACGACCACATGGTCGAGGGCCGGGACGTAGTAGGCGCGGTCGCCGCCGATGCGGAAGTCGATGCCGGTCGCCTTGATGAGCGCCTCGACCCTCGGCTCGACCAGTCCGGATGGCGGAGGCGGCATGGCCACGGCAATGTCCTCGGGCAGGCCCTCGCACTGCGCGGTGTTGAACACCGTGAACCGCTTCAGGAACGGGATCTTCCCCGGTTCCTCGCCGGTCTCTCGCGCCCGCCGCTTCTCGTCCTCGGGCGTGAAGCGATCGGCATAGACGACGGTTGTGCCGCACTCGCCCTTGCGGACATTGCCGCCGAGCGAAAGCGCCTGGCGGAAGGTGAGCCAGCCCTGTCCGGGGAAGCCGTGCTGGACGACGGCGCCCCACAGGATGAGGATATTGATGCCGCTATAGGCGCGGCCGGTGCTGGCGTTCTGCGGCAGGCCGAGCGGGGCCTGGGCCGTGGCCTTGCCCCAGGGCTGGACCCAAGGAAAGCGCCCGGCCTCAAGCTCGGCGATGATCTTGTCGGTGATCTCGTCGTAAAGGTTCGCCCGATCCGCGCCGGAACGGGGGGTATGGTCGTATCTGGACATCGCGGTTCTCCGCGACGGGCGCCGGAGACCTCTTCTCCAGCCCTCAACCCGTCACGGCAAACCCCGTCTGCACTCTCACTCTAAAGCGGCGCTGCCGCCGATCACGGCGGCGCGGTGCCGTGCCCAACCGCAAGTTCGTCCGTGGTCGGCGGTTCGAACATCTTCGACCAAGCGAGAAGATCGTTCGGATCGACAGCCGCATCGGCAGGCGCATCGCGGTTGCGGGCGATGATCCGACGCTGCAACTCCTCGACGGGGACGTCGAGATAGTGAAGCCGGGTCTCGCAGCCGAGCGACTGCGCAACCGCCCGGTAGGAATCGCGCTCCTCTCTTGACCAGAAGCCGTTCTCCAGAATGACGTCGTTTCCGGCGGCCAGAAGGCGTTGGGCCAGACGCCATTGCAACTGCTCGACACGCGCGCGGCCGCCCTCGTCGTAGAGCTGGAATCCGAGCGTGGACATCCATTCATCGGGAGAGAGGCGAAGCCCCTTTCCCTGATTCTCAAGCTGCCGTGCCAATGTGGTCTTGCCCGAGCCGGGAAGCCCACAGATGAGATGAAGTATAGGCATTGGGACAGTGTATCGCGAGGCGAGCGCGTCCACCACATCACTGAGTCCGGCTGAGACCTACCCAGGGGGCGTTGCGGGGTCTCCCCGCAGAAGGGGGTGTGCCGGCAACGCAGTGCCGGCCAGGGGGAAGGCTTTCCCCCGCAAGAACCGACAACCGCAAAAGCGTAGAAGTGCAAGTAAGCAATACCTGACTTCACCTGCCGCTATAGCCAAACGAGCAACCTGCTTTCGACGTTCGACCATCTTGGTATATCCCCTACAGGGGGATAGGATATGACGATGACCAAGCCATCCCAAACTCACCAATCCCACCCGGAGATCGTCAAGCGGCTGAAGCGCGCCGATGGTCATCTTCGCGGCGTCATCGAGATGATCGAGGGCGGGCGGCCGTGCCTCGACATCGCCCAGCAGCTCCATGCCGTCGAGAAGGCTATCGCCCAGGCCAAGAAGACACTGATTCAGGATCACCTCGACCATTGCCTCGAAGAAGTGGTCGGGCCGCTCGGGCGTGATCGGCGGCAGTCGATCGACGAGTTCAAGGAAATAGCGAAGTATCTGTGATGTTGGCGATCCTCGAAAACCGGACCTATCGCCACCTCTTTCTGGCACAGGTCATCGCACTGGTGGGAACCGGCCTTGCGACGGTGGCGCTGGGCCTGCTGGCTTTCGAACTGGCGGGGGCGGAGGCCGGCGCGGTGCTGGGGACCGCGCTCGCCATCAAGATGATCGCCTATGTCGGTGTCGCGCCGGTCGCATCGGCATTCGCCGAGCGTGTGCCGCGGCGCGCCATGCTGGTGGCGCTCGATCTCGTCCGCGCCGCCGTTGCCGTTTTCCTGCCTTTCGTCACCGAGATTTGGCAGGTCTATGTTCTGATCTTCGTGCTGCAATCGGCCTCGGCCGCCTTCACGCCGACCTTCCAGGCGACGATCCCCGACATCCTGCCGGACGAGAAGGAATACACGCGCGCGCTGTCGCTCTCCCGGCTGGCCTACGATCTGGAAAGCGTCGTCAGTCCGATGCTGGCGGCGGCACTTCTCGCCTTCATCTCGTTCCATAGCCTATTCGCCGGCACGGTGATCGGCTTCCTCGTCTCGGCGGCTCTGGTGATCTCGGTCGTCCTGCCGAGTCCGAAACCGTCGAAACCTCGTGGTATCTACGACCGCACGACGCGCGGCATCCGCATCTATCTGGCGACGCCGCGCCTGCGCGGGCTGCTGGCGATCAACCTCGCAGTCGCCTCGGCGGGCGCGCTGGTGATCGTGAATACGGTCGTTTACGTGCAGGCTGTCTATGGCCTCGACAACCAGGCGATGGCCCTGGCCCTCGCGGCGTTCGGTGGCGGCTCGATGGTCGCGGCGCTTGCGCTGCCGAAGCTGCTGGACTCGATTCCAGATCGAACGGCGATGCTCGGTGGCGCATCGCTGCTGGCGGTGGGAACACTGGCGGCGGCGGCGCTGCCGGGCTACGGCTGGCTGTTGCCGCTGTGGTTCCTGCTCGGTGTCGGCTATTCCACGGCACAGACGCCATCCGGCCGGCTGCTCCGGCGCTCGGCCAATCCCGAAGACCGGCCGGCGCTGTTCGCCGCGCAGTTCGCGCTTTCCCATGCCTGCTGGCTGATCGCCTATCCGCTTGCCGGGTGGGCCGGCGCGACGCTCGGCCTGCCGATGACGGCGATCATTCTGGCCGCGCTGGCCGCTGTCGCGATCGGCATCGGCTTCGCCGTCTGGCCTGCCGACGATCCAGAGGTGCTTGAACACGGTCATGCCGATCTGTCGGCCGACCATCCGCATCTCGCAGAAGCTGGGCATGGTCGACGCCATGCCCATGCCTATGTGATCGACGACATGCACGCGGCTTGGCCGCGTGAGCGCTGATCGCGCTCCCGTCAGGTTCTCTGGTCCGGCTCCGAGGGGAGCGCATATCGGATAACACGCAGATGGTCATCGTCCTCCAGCGTGACTTCAAGCACCTGGTTCACAAGGTCTGGATCGGCGTCAAGTTCGAGCAGGGCTTGCTCGAACAACTCCAACTGGAGGGCTCGCGTCATACCCTCGGGGCCATTGAGGCAGACCAGGCCGGCATGCAGATCGACACGGGCATATTGCCCTTTCTCGCCGGGGCGCGAGGCTGCGCCCCGGAAATCGACGGAATTGCGGGTCACGAAGGTCCAGTCGTCCTCGATGATGAGGGGGATGAGATCCCAGTCCTTCGCGCCCGAGCGGCCCAGCCAGACGACATGGGACGATTCCCCATGCCCCCTCTGGTGAGCCAGCTCGGTCAGCTTCGGGCTGAGGCATTCGTCGATCAGGAACTTCATCCGGCTCGCCTGCGCGGCACGCGATGATCCGAGAGGATGCGCGCACCTTCGGGCAGTCTGGCGATGAGCGGCTTCGGCCGTCCGCGAAGGGGGTTGGCCTCCGCATAGAGCGCGGCCAATTCCAGCCTGTCCTCGGTCAGAGACGGATAATCCTCAAGGATCTCCTTGGCGGGGACGCCCGCCGCCAATGCGGCCGCGACGTCGTGAACCGGAACGCGCGTGCCGCTGATGACCGGGGTGCCGCCCATGATGTCATCGGAGATGGTGACCACCTCGCGCGCGGCGTCCAGCCGTTCCAGCCGTGCGACGGAACGCTCGAAGAAGGGCAGAAGGTCGATGGTCAGGAAGTCGTGGCGAACGGTCCAGTCGGCTTTCAGCATGGCCTCGGTGGCTGCGCGGTTCCAGCGCCGCAACCGTGGCTCGGCGGAGCGGATGGCGAACAGGCGTTCCTCCGAGGTCAGCCGTTTGGCGCTCTCGAAATAGAAGGCGATCAGGGTGCAGGCGGCCCCTAGCACGAAACGTCCGTTTTCGACCGAGACCAGCGTTTCGGGCAGGATGCGCTCGTCGATGACGCGATTGACATCGCGCAGGCTGACGCGGGCGACCACGGCCGCCTCCGTGGCCTTCAGCATTTCAGTCGCGGGCATGGACGCCTCCAACCAATAAATCTTCCGATGTGTCGGAATATATATTGGAGGCGCCCCAATTTCAAGGCTGACCCACGATCCGCCAGCCGTTTCCGCCATCCTCAAGCCGCCAGAGGCTGCGCCACGTCGGCGGTTCTGTCGTCGTTGCCTGCTGCCTTCTGAAGGAAGCGCGCGAGCGACGTCTTCCGGGAGTCCCGATCCAGCGCGTAGGCGGTCTGCTTGAACTCGATGCCATCGAGCAGGCCCTGAATGTAGCCAGCAATCGTGTCGGCCGCCATGATGAGGGCCGTGTCGACGGTGTGGATGTAATTGCTCGTGACAGACCCCTTGGCGTGACCGACGAGAGCGGCGATGGTGATCTCCGTGAACCCGAGATCATTCGCTATGCTCGCGAAGCTATGGCGAAGAACGTGGGGAGTGACATCGGCAAGCGGGGAGTCCGTGAAGATCTTCTTCCAGTGATTGGGGAAGCTGCCGAACGCTCTGTCCTCATCACGGCCGGGAAACACATAAGTGCCGATACGCGACTTGGCGCGCTCTTCCAGATACTCCACGACAGGCAGCCCGATGGGCCGAATGGAATAGCCTTCCTTGCTGTCTTCAAGGCGCAGGCAACTGGCTTGGGCGTCAACTTCGCTCCAGCTTAGCCCGATCATTTCCGATCGGCGGCAACCCGTCATGGTGATCTGGCGGATGATCTCGACGGTCATGGCATAATTCTCGTTCTGCGCTGCTTTGCGCAGCAAGACACCAAGTAGGCGATACTCCGCCTCGGACAGCCGACGCTTGCGGACGTTATCCTTCGGTTTCTTGATGCCATGCGCCGGGTTCCGCTCGATGATCCCAGCATCGACGGCATAGGTAAGAATACCGCCGAGAAGGCTGACGGTTCGAGCGGCAGTCCCAGGACCGCCGCGGACAATGGCCCTGCCTCTAAGCTTATCGGTCTTGACCGAAATCCGAGTTTTACCCGCCATGACGTCTTTGAGGAGCTTGTTGACGTCGGATTTGGTCAAGTCACGCACCCGCCGACTGCCCAAGAGCGGGATGATGTGCCGGTTGATCCGCCCGGTATCGGTCACAATCGTGCTGTGCTTCTTTGGACGGCCGCCTTTCCCCATGATGAGACCGGCGTTCATGTCATTCAGATAAAGAGTGCAGAGTTCCTTGACCGACATGGACTTGCGATCGAGCTGCTTTTCCTCGGCCGGGTCTTCGCCGCGCGCGATCCTGCCAAGTTGGACCTTGGCCTCCTGGCGGGCCAGTTCTGGCGTCCAGATACCATGCAGGCCGATGGTGTAGCGCCGCGACCGTCCTCCCTGGCGATACTGGATCACATAGCTGCGCTTGCCTGATGTGAAGACACGAAGCCCGAAACCGGGTAGCTCATCGTCCCAGATCACGTAATCACTGCGACGGCTTTCCGCCGCATCGACGACGCGTTTTGTAAGTTTAGCCATGGACTTCCTCCGTCACATGCCCGAAAACCCGCGTAAGCACCACGTAAGCAGCAGGGCGAAAACCGTGGCGAACAGAAGGATAGGCTTGTCGGCGAAGGAAATCAAATTCCTTTTTATTTACAGTAACATAGCGCATCATGGCGTGCCCCTTTCGGTAATCGACGGAGCTAGTCGTAATCCCTCCGAAGGTAGAGGCCACACGTTCGAATCGTGTTGGGACCGCCATTCTTCCCCTCGGCACTTGGTTTTCGCGGCGCATGGCGCTATAGGCGGCGTTTCTCTGCGGGGTTTTGGACATGGGCATGATGCTGGATCAGGCGGCAAGGCTGTCGGTTGCGCCGATGATGGACTGGACGGATCGCGCCTGTCGCGGCTTTCACCGCCTGCTGTCGCGCCGCGCCCTGCTTTATACCGAGATGGTGACCGCGCCTGCCGTGATCCACGGCGACCGCGCGCGGCTTCTGGATTACGACGCGGCCGAGCATCCGCTGGCGCTGCAACTTGGCGGATCAGAGCCCGCGCAACTGGCCGAGGCTGCGCGCATCGGTGCCGGCTGGGGCTATGACGAGATCAACCTGAATGTCGGCTGTCCCAGCGACCGCGTGCAGTCGGGCTGTTTCGGCGCGGTGCTGATGACGCGGCCGGATCTGGTCGCGGAATGTGTCGCGGCGATGATCGCCGCCAGCCCGGTCGAGGTGACGGTGAAATGCCGCATCGGCGTCGATGAGCAGATCCCGGACGAGGTGCTGCCCGCCTTTCTGTCGCGGATGCGCGATGCCGGGGTGCGCCGCATCACCATCCACGCCCGCAAGGCATGGCTGCAAGGCCTGTCCCCGCGCGAGAATCGCGAGATCCCGCCGCTGGACTATCCGCTGGTCCACCGCATGAAGGCCGCCTTTCCCGACCTGCACCTGTCGGTGAATGGCGGCATTGCCACGCTGGCCGGGGTGCGCGCGCATCTGGCCGCCATGGACGGGGTCATGGTCGGCCGCGCCGCCTATCACCAGCCCTGGGACATCCTGGGGCAGGCGGACCGGCTTTGGGACGAGGCGCCCCCCTTTTCCGACCCGGTCGAGGCGGCGGCGGCCATGCGCCCGAGGATCGCGGCGCATTTGGCGCAGGGCGGCCGGCTGCATCAGGTGACGCGGCACATGCTGGGCCTGTTTCATGGCCGCCCCGGCGCGCGCGGCTGGCGGCGGCAACTGTCCGAGGGCGCGTCGCGCGCGACGGATACGGCCAGCGCGCTGGCGGTCTATGACGCGGCGCTGGCCGAGGTCATGGCCCCGGCCTGACCGCCGCCCAATCGCCCAGACAGCGCACCAGCGCCTGCCGCCGCCGCGGCTGGCGGCCGCTGTCGAGATAGAATTCCAGCGCCAGAAGCCCGATCATCAGCCGCAGGATCGGCACCTGATCCGCGCCCATCAGCCCGGGCGTGGCGACCAGTGCGCGGTAATCCTGCGCGGCAATGCCGTCGATGCGCTCGGGCGCGCGGCGCCTGCGGCGGCTTTCCAGCCAGACCAGCAGCCGCGCCATGTCATGCGCCACCGGCACGACGCTGCGCCCGTGCATGTCGAGCCCCGTCATGCGGTTGCCGGGCGTGTCGAAGAACAGGTTGTCGGGCGTCAGGTCGCCATGGATGGCGGCGCGCTCGACCTCGGTGCCGCGCAGGCCGCGCGCCTCGGCCCGCATGATCTGCATATGCGAGGCGACCAGCCCGCTGTCGATCCAGTCGGCCTCGGTCGCGGCGACGCGTTCCTCAAGCCTGCGGATCCAGAACATCGCGCCAAAGCCGCCGCGCTCGCGGCTGGCATGACAAAGCGCGGCCAGCCACAGGCCCGCGCGCCCGATCAGGGCCGCGCGCCGCGCGGCGGGGGCGCGGGCAAGGATGTTCGCAAGCGGCCGCCCGCGCGCCGCCTCGGTGACGATGACGCCATGTTCGGGCAGCACCAGCACGGGCAGGGTGACGGCGTTTTCCGCCTGTCCAAGCAGCGCCGCCGCCTCGTGCAGGCGCGTGACGGTGCGCGCGATGGTTTCCGCCCGCTGGCAATGGCGGAACTGTTTCAGAAAGGCCGGACGGCCGCGCAGCCAGATTTCGCACACCGTCCATGACGGCGCGTCGCGCAGGATGCGGCAGAAGGTGACCCCCTCCAGCTCCGGCAGGGCCGCCAGCGCGCCGATCGGATCAGGCTCGTTCGGCAGCTTTGGCCTCATCCCACAGCGCGTCCATCTCGGCCAGATTGCTGTCCTCGGGGCGGCGGCCCTGGCGCGCCAGCGCGGCCTCGACGGCGCCGAAGCGGCGGGTGAACTTGGCATTGGCAAGGCGCAGCGCCTCTTCGGGGTCGATGTCCAGATGCCGGGCCAGATTCGCCATGACGAACAGCAGATCGCCGAATTCCTCGGTCAAATGGGCGTGATCGGCGCTGTCGCGCGCCTCGACCAGTTCGCGGCTTTCCTCGGCGATCTTGGCCAGCACATCGGCGGGGCCGGGCCAGTCGAAGCCGACGCGCGCGGCGCGGTTTTGCAGCTTCAGCGCCCGCGTCAGCGCCGGCAGGCCAAGCGCCACGCCGTCCAGCACGCCCTGTTCGGCCTTGGCGGCGCGTTCGCGGGCCTTGATCGCCTCCCAGTCCCGGACCTGCTGCTCGGCCGATTTGTCGCGGGATTCGTCGCCGAAGATATGCGGGTGGCGGTCGATCATCTTGGTCGAGATCGTCTCGACCACGTCGGCGAAACCGAACATCCCGGCCTCATCCGCCATCTGGGCGTGAAAGACGACCTGAAGCAGCAGATCGCCCAGTTCGCCGGGCAATTCGTCCCATGCCTGCCGGGCGATGGCGTCGGCGACCTCATGCGCCTCTTCGATGGTATAGGGGGCGATGGTGGCGAAATCCTGTTCGATATCCCAGGGACAGCCGGTTTTCGGGTCGCGCAGCGCCGCCATGATCGCCAGCAGGCGCGGGATGCCGGTCTGATCCGCCCCTGCGATGCTTGCCAGCGCCGGATGCGCCATTGCCTTGTCCTGAGCCATGCTTGCCCCCGTTTGCCGCCGCCGGACCCGCCGTCCGTTCCCCCGTGACCTGCCACATGTGCCGCGCCCTGTCCACGCCGCGCCGTGCCGCCGCTGCGGCAGATGGCGCGAAGAACGGGCCGCGTTTCTTGCCTTCCCCCCGGCTCGCGGATAGGGTGCGCGCCAATTCCGCCGGGGGACCGCCCGGAGAACGCCAGTCCAAGGGATCAATTCATGTTCGTGACCCCCGCCTATGCCCAAGCCGCCGCCGGTTCCTCTGGCGCCGCCGGCCTTGCGTCGTTCTTGCCGCTCGTGCTGATCTTCGTCATCATGTATTTCCTGATGATCCGCCCGCAGCAGAAGCGGATGAAGGAACACCGCGCCCTGGTCGAGGGGCTGAAAAAGGGCGACGAGGTCGTGACCCAGGGCGGTCTGGTCGGCAAGGTCACCTCGGTGCGCGACAACGAGCTTGAGGTCGAGATCGCGCCGGGCGTCAAGGTCCGGGTCATCCGCTCGACCATCACCGGGCTGGTCAACCGCACCCAGCCCGTCGCCGCCAACAGCTAAAAGGCCGCGCATTCCGCCATGCTGGACATCCCTTTCTGGAAGCGTCTGCTGATTCTGGGGCTGGTGGCCCTGGGATTGGTGTTCGCCATGCCCAACCTGTTCTATCAACGGGTCGAGCAGCATAACGACGCCATCACCGCCGCCAAGCGCGCCGGGTTCGAAACCCCCGAACAGGCCGCGGCCCGTGCCGGGTGGCCGGGCTGGCTGCCCTCGGGGCTGGTCAACCTTGGCCTTGACCTGCGTGGCGGCGCCCATCTTCTGGGCGAGGTCCATGTCGAGGATGTCTACAAGGCCCGCATGGACGGGCTGTGGCCGGAACTGCGCGATGCGCTGGCCGCCAAGCGCGACGTGGTCGGCGCGATCCGCCGCGTCAGCGCGCCCGACGGCGAACTGGCGGTCGAGATCGGCAACCCCGACCAGATGGCGCAGGCCGTCGAGATCGCGCGCGGCATGGCGACGCCCGTCGCCTCGCTGACCGGGACCGGGCAAAGCGATCTGGTCGTCTCGGCCAGCGGCAACCGGCTGCTGGTCGCGCTTTCGGATGCCGAAAAGGCCGCCGCGGACGAACGCACCGTCCAGCAAAGCCTTGAGATCATTCGCCGCCGTATCGACGAGGTCGGCACGCGCGAACCCACGATCATGCGCGAAGGCAAGGACCGCATCCTGATCCAGGTGCCGGGCCTTGGTTCGGCCGAAGAGCTGAAGCAACTGATCGGCACCACGGCGAAACTGACCTTCAACCCGGTCGTCGGCCGCACCGCCGATGCCAACACCCGTCCCGGGCCCGGCAATGTGCTGCTGCCCTCGATGGACGAAAAGGACGTCTATTACGTTCTTGAGGCCAGCCCCGTCGTCACCGGCGAGGACCTGACCGATGCCCGCCCCAGCTTCGACCAGAACGGCGAGCCGTCGGTCGACTTCCGCTTCGGGCCTTCGGGTGCCAAGCGGTTCGGCGCCTATACCTCGGCCAATGTCGGCCAGCCGTTCGCGATCGTGCTGGACAATCAGGTGATCTCGGCGCCGGTGATCCGGCAGGCGATCACCACCGGCTCGGGCCAGATCTCGGGTTCGATGAATATCGAGGAATCGACCCGCCTTGCCGTCCTGCTGCGCGCGGGCGCGCTGCCGGCGCAGATGACCTTTCTTGAGGAACGCACCATCGGCCCGGAACTGGGGCAGGACTCGATCGACGCCGGGCGGCTGTCGTCGATCATCGCGACCACGGCGGTCGTGGCCTACATGATCGCCAGCTACGGGCTGTTCGGGATCTTCGCCTCGGTCGCGGTCATCATCAACGTCATCCTGATCCTGTCGATCATGTCGATCATGGGGGCCACGCTGACGCTGCCGGGCATTGCCGGGATCGTGCTGACCGTGGGCACTGCGGTCGATGCCAACGTGATCATCTATGAGCGCATCCGCGAGGAGCTGCGCGCCGGCAAGCGGGTCATCAAGGCCATCGACGACGGCTTCAGCGAGGCGATGTCGGCGATCATCGATGCCAACGTAACCTCGTTCATCTCGGCCATGGTGATGTTCTTTCTGGGCTCCGGCCCGGTCAAGGGCTTTGCCGTGACGCTGACCATCGGCATTGCCACGTCGGTCTTTACCGCGATCTTCCTGACGCGGCTGATGATCGTCTTCTGGCTGGAATGGCGCAAGCCGAAGCAACTGGTTCTGTAAGGGGACAGGAAAATGGCATTCCGTCTGAAACTTGTTCCTGACGAGACGCATTTCAACTTTTTCCGCTGGCAGTGGCTGACCTTCGGCATCTCGGCGGCGGCCATGGTGCTGTCGCTGGTCGCCGTGCTGGTCATGGGGCTGAACTTCGGTATCGACTTCAAGGGCGGCACCACCATCCGCACCGAAAGCGCGACCAAGTTCGACGTCGGCGAATACCGCAACGCGCTGGACGGCATGGGCCTGTCGGACGTGTCGATCACCGAGGTCTTCGACCCCAGCTTCGGCGCGAACAAGCATGTGGCGATGATCCGCATCGGCACGCAGGACGCGACCGGCTCGGTCACCCCTGACGAGCTGAACAAGATCGAGGCGGCGCTGAAGGTCGTCGATCCGCAGGTCGCCTTCACCGCGGTGGAATCGGTCGGCCCCAAGGTCTCGGGTGAGCTGATCATGACCGCGGTCTATGCGGTCGGCGCCGCCACCATCGCGATCATGTTCTATATCTGGCTGCGCTTTGAATGGCAGTTCGCGCTGGGGGCGGTGGTCTCGATCGTCCATGACGTGCTTCTGACCATCGGCATCTTCGCCGTGCTGCAACTGAAGTTCGACCTCAGCACCATCGCCGCGCTGCTGACGACGCTGGGCTATTCGGTGAACGACACGGTCGTGGTCTTCGACCGCCTGCGCGAGAACCTGATCAAGTCCAAGACCGAGCCGCTGATCGACGTCATGAACCGCACCGTGAACGAGACGCTGTCGCGCACGGTGATGACGGCGGTGACCACGGCGCTGGCGCTTGGCGCAATGATGATCTTTGGCGGTGACGTGATCCGCGGCTTTGTCTTCGCGATGCTGTGGGGCGTGTTCGTCGGTGCCTATTCGACCGTCTATGTGGCGAAAAACATCGTGCTGTGGCTGGGCGTGAAGCGCGACTGGTCCAAGCCCGATCCCAAGGAAAAGGTCGACGAGATCCCCGCAGCCTTCCGGGACGGTCCCTGACATGCCCTGGATGGAGGCCAGCGACTATTCCGGGGCCGTGCCGGTCGACGGCTACGGCCCCGGCTTCTTTCGTGTCGCGGGCGAGGTGATCAGCGGTCCGGTGATCGTCACCGCCGAAGGCGCGCGCCCCTGGGGCGGGCTTGAGGATGTCGCGGCGCTTTTGGCGCTGGCCGGCAGCATCGACGTGCTGTTCCTGGGCATGGGCGCCGAAATCGCGATGCCGCCGCGGGCGCTGATCGCAACGCTGGACGAAGGCGGCATCGCCGCCGAGCCGATGAGCACGCCCTCGGCCGCGCGCAGCTATAACGTCACGCTCTCCGAAGGCCGGCGCGTGGCCTGCGCGCTGATCCCGCTATGATCCGGCTTGGCGTCCGCGATCTGGCCGTCGCGCGCGGCGGGCTGCGGGCGGTCGAGGGGGTGTCCTTCACGCTGTCGCCGGGGCAGGCGCTGGTCCTGCGCGGCCCGAACGGCATCGGCAAGACCACGGTCCTGCGCACGCTGGCCGGGCTGCAACCCGCCGTCGCCGGCCAGATCGAGGCTGCGCCCGAAAGCCTTGCCTATGCCGGCCATGCCGACGGGCTGAAGCCGGCGCTGACCGTGGCTGAGAACCTGCGCTTCTGGTCCGAGGTCTTCGGCGGTCCCGCCATCGATGCCGCGCTTGAGCGGATGAACCTGCGCGACCTTGCCGGGCGGCCGGCGCATGCCCTGTCCGCGGGGCAGAAGCGGCGGCTGGGGCTGGCGCGGCTGCTGGTCACCGGGCGCCCGGTCTGGCTTCTGGATGAACCGACGGTGTCGCTGGACACGGCCTCGGTCGCGCTGTTTGCGGGCGTCCTGCGCGACCATCTGCGGCAGGGCGGCGCGGCGCTGATCGCCACCCATATCGATCTGGGCCTGCCCGAGGCCGAAATCCTTGACCTGACCCCCTATCGCGCCGGGCCCGAACGGCGCGACGCCCCCTCCGCCGGTTTCAACGAGGCTTTCGCATGAAGGCGCTTTTGCTGCGCGACCTGCGGCTTGCGACACGCGCCGGCGGCGGCTTCGGGCTGGCGCTGGCGTTTTTCCTGATCGTCTGCACGCTGGTGCCCTTTGGCGTCGGCCCGCAGGGCGGCACGCTTGCGCGCATCGCGCCGGGCATCCTGTGGGTGGGGGCGCTGCTGGCCTGTCTTTTGTCGCTGGACCGCATCTTTGCGCTGGATTTCGAGGATGGCAGTCTGGACCTGCTGGCGACCGCGCCCCTGCCGCTTGAAGGCGCGGTGGCGGTCAAGGCGCTGGCGCACTGGCTGACGACCGGCCTGCCGCTGGTGATCTTTGCGCCGGTGCTGGGGGTGCTTCTGCATCTGCCGGGGCCGGCCTATCCGTGGCTGCTGGCCTCGCTTGCGGTGGGCACGCCCGCGCTGTCGATGCTGGGCGCGTTCGGGGCGGCGGTGACGGTCGGCCTGCGGCGCGGCGGCTTGCTGATGTCGCTGCTGGTGCTGCCGCTTTATGTGCCGACGCTGATCTTCGGGGCCGAGGCCGTGCGGCGCGGCGCCGCTGGCGCGGATGCGGTGACGCCGCTGGTGTTTCTGGCCGGGATCACGCTGGGGGTGCTGGCACTGGTGCCCTTCGCCTCGGCGGCGGCGCTGCGCGTGAACCTGCGGTGATGGTAATCTGGGGCTGCGACCATCGCGCACTTGAGCCGCGTTGGGGCAGGGGTTAGGGAGGCATCCATGTCGATCTGGGAATACGCGAACCCCGTCAAATTCATGCGCACCTCGGGCGCCGTCCTGCCATGGGCGGTCGCGGGGGCCGCCATCTGTACCGTCGCCGGGCTGGTCTGGGGCTTTCTGACGCCCATGGATTACAAGCAGGGATCGACGGTGAAGATCCTGTTCCTGCATGTGCCGGCGGCGCTGATGGCGATCAATATCTGGCTGATGATGCTGGTCACCTCGCTGATCTGGCTGATCCGGCGCCACCATGTCAGCGCGCTGGCCGCCAAGGCCGCGGCGCCGGTGGGCGCGGTGATGACGCTGATCGCGCTGATCACCGGCGCGATCTGGGGCCAGCCGATGTGGGGAACCTGGTGGGAATGGGACCCGCGCCTGACCAGCTTTCTGATCCTGTTCCTGTTCTATCTGGGCTACATGGCGCTGTGGGAAGCGGTCGAGAACCCCGACAGCGCCGCCGACCTGACGGGCGTGCTGTGCCTTGTCGGCTCGGTCTTTGCGCTTTTGTCGCGCTATGCGGTGAACTTCTGGAACCAGGGCCTGCATCAGGGCGCCTCGCTCTCCGTCGCGCCGGGCGAGCGGATGTCGGCGGTCTATCGCTATCCGCTTTACCTGACGATGGCGGGCTTTTTCCTGTTGTTTCTGGCGCTTCTGCTGATCCGCACCCGGACCGAGATCCGCCGCCGCCGTCTGGCCGCGCTGCTGGCAAGGGAGAACCGCCGATGATCGAACTTGGCAAATATACCGGCACGGTGCTGGGGGCTTACGGCGTCAGTCTGGCGCTTCTGGCCGGGATCGTCCTGCAGACGGTCCGCGCCAATGCCCGTGCCCGCCGCGAGCTTGAGGAGCATGAGAACCGTGGCTAAGCTTTCGCCGATGATGCTGTTGCCGGTGGCGGTCTTCGCCGGTTTCGCCGGTCTGGCCGGCTGGGCGCTGATGCGCCCCGACCCGACCGCGCTGCCCTCGGCGCTGATCGCGCGCGAGGCGCCCGAGGTCGGGACCACCACGCTGCCCGGCAAGGTGCAACTGACCGAGGAGATGCTGCGCCAGCCGGGCGTGAAGCTGGTGAACTTCTGGGCAAGCTGGTGTCCGCCCTGCCGCGCCGAGCATCCGACCCTGACCGAGCTTTCCAAGGTCATGCCGGTTTACGGCGTGAACCTGAAGGACCCCGAGGACGCCGCGCTTGGCTTTCTGTCCGAGCATGGCGACCCTTATCGGGCGATTTCGACCGATCCGCGCGGGCGCACCGCCATCGACTGGGGCGTGACCGCGCCGCCGGAAACCTTCATCATCGACGGGCAGGGCCGCATCCTTTACCGTCACGCGGGCCCCCTCGTGCGCGAGGACTATACCAACCGCTTCCTGCCCGAACTGGAAAAGGCCCGCGCCGCCGCCCAGTGACGGCGCCGCCCGGCCCGGCCTTGCCGGGCCGCCATGGGGTGGCTGGACGCCCTGCAAGAACCGGGGCCGGCCTTCGATACGGCTTTCCAAGGGCTTCGGCTGCGGATATGAGAACGGGGCTTGCAAGAGGTCCGTCATGTCGCAGAACCCCACGACCATCGCCCCGCAGCCGGGCATCATGGAGATCGCCCTTTACGAGGGCGGCGCCGCCAAGGTCGCGGGCGTCGAGAATGTGGTGAAGCTGTCCTCGAACGAGAACCCTTTCGGGCCGTCGGACAAGGCGCGCGAGGCGGTGATCCGCGCCGCGCACCAGTTGCACCGCTATCCCAATACCGACCATGCCGGGCTGCGCACCGCCATTGGCGAGGTGCACGGGCTGGACCCCGACCGCATCATCTGCGGCGTGGGCTCGGACGAGATCATCCATTTCCTGTGCCAGGCCTATGCCGGGCCGGGCACCGAGGTGCTGTTCACCGAGCATGGTTTCCTGATGTATCGCATCAGCGCCCTTGCCGCCGGTGCGACGCCGGTTCAGGTGCGCGAACGCGACCGCGTGACCGATATCGACGCGCTGATCGCGGGCGCCACGCCGCGCACGCGGCTGATCTTTGTCGCCAACCCCAACAACCCGACCGGCACCATGATCGGCCTGCCCGAGCTTGAACGGCTGGCCCGCGCCGTGCCGCAGGCCATTCTGGTCATCGACGCCGCCTATGCCGAATATGTCGATGGCTACGATGGCGGCGCCGAACTGGCGACGCGGCTGCCCAATGTCGTCATGACCCGGACCTTCTCCAAGATCTACGGGCTGGGCGGTCTGCGCATCGGCTGGGGTTACGGCCCGCGCGACATCATCGATGTCCTGAACCGCATCCGCGGCCCCTTCAACCTGTCCCATGCCGCGCTGGAAGGCGCCGAGGCCGCCATGCGCGACCGCGACCATATCGCCCGCTGCCAGTCCGAGAATGCGCGCATGCGCAACTGGCTGGCCGAGGCGCTGGCCGAGAAGGGCGTGCCCTCGGATACGTCCTGCGCGAATTTCATCCTGGCGCGCTTCGCCGACACCGCCATCGCCGAGGCCTGCGACGAGGCGCTGAAGGCGCAGGGGCTGATCGTGCGCCGCGTGGCCGGCTACGGCCTGCCGAACTGCCTGCGCATCACCGTGGGTGACGAGGCGTCCTGCCGGCGCGTCGCGCATGTCATCGGCCAGTTCATGGCCGAACGGGCGGGGCGCGGCTGATGGCGGTGATCTATGACCGGGTGGCGCTGATCGGGCTGGGCCTGATCGCGGGCTCCATGTCGCTGGCGATGCGCGAGGCGGGGCTGGCGCGCGAGGTCGTGGGCTATGCCCGCAGTCAGGCCACCCGCGACACCGCGCGCGAGATCGGGCTGGTGGATCGCGTGGTCGATCATGCTGCCGAGGCGGTGCAGGGCGCCGATCTGGTCGTTCTGGCCGTGCCGGTCGGCGCCATGGGCGAGGTCGCGGCCGAGATTGCGCCCCATCTGCGACCGGGTGCGACCGTGACCGATGTCGGCTCGGTCAAGCAGGCGGTGATCGAGGCGGTCGGGCCGCATATCCCCGCAGGCGTGCATTTCGTGCCGGGCCATCCGCTGGCCGGGACCGAACATTCCGGGCCGCGCTCGGGCTTTGCCGGGCTGTTTCGCAACCGCTGGTGGCTGCTGACCCCGCCCGAGGGCACCGACCCCGCGGCCAGCGCCAGGCTGGCCGGGCTGATCCGCGCCATGGGCGCCAATGTCGAGGACATGGACGCCGCCCATCACGATCTGGTGCTGGCGGTGACCAGCCACACGCCGCACCTGATCGCCTATACGATGGTGGGCGTGGCCGATCACCTCAAGCGCGTGACGGAAAGCGAGGTCATCAAGTACTCCGCCGCCGGTTTCAGGGACTTCACCCGTATCGCCGCCTCGGACCCGACGATGTGGCGTGACGTGTTCCTGCAAAACAAGGATGCGGTGCTGGATATCCTTGGCCGCTTCACCGAAGAACTTTTCGTCCTGCAACGCGCCATCCGCATGGGCGACGGGCAGCATCTGCACGACTATTTCACCCGCACGCGGGCGATCCGCCGCGGCATCATCGAGGCCGGGCAGGATACTTCGGCGCCGGATTTCGGCCGCAGCCAGCTTGCCGGCCCCGAAACCGAACCCAAAACCGAACCTGGGGCCGAACCCGCGACGAAACCTGCCTAGCGCGGGAAGATCGGCGCCGGGCCCAGCGGCAGCGGGCCAAGATGCATCTTGCCGTCGGCGAATTTCAGCGGCAGGCGCAGTTCGGGCCCGGTAGCATCGGCCGCAGGCTCGGGCGCGCCGGCCCGGTTGCCCAGCGACTTCGCCACGGTTTCCGCCAGCACGACCGCCTGTTTGGGAATCAGACCGGCATTGGCGGCGGCCTGCAACAGCGGCTTGAGGTCGGTGGTCGACAGCGTCAACTCGCCTTCGGCCCGACCTTCGGCATCGGCCTGCACGCGGCCGGTGATATGGGCGGTGACCTTGCCCAGCGTCAGCGCGCCATCGTCGATGCGGAAACCGACCGGCAGCGGGCGGGCGCCGGGCTGAAGTGTCCAGGGGCTGGGCGCGCGGTCCAGCCAGACCCGACCCTTGGCTTGCAGCGCCAGAAGGCCGGGCAGGTCCAGTTCCGGCGTAAGCAGATTGGCGTCCAGCGCGCCAAGGTCGATATCAAGATCATAGGCCGCGATGGCGCGTTGCGGGGAATCGCCCCCCAGCCGGCCCAGTTCGGCACTTACCTTCACCCCGTTGGCCAGCGCCGCGCCGTCCAGCGTCATCGCGCCGGAATGCAGCCCCATGCTGCCCAGCGTCAGCCCGCTGAGAGGGCGCAGCCGCAGATCGGCGCCGGCCCCGCTCAGGCCCAGCACCTTGGGGCCGGCGGCGGTTTCAAGCGTGGCGGTGTCGGGCAGGGTCAGCCGCGCCTCGGTCAGGCGCGAGGGCGCCAGCCACAGCTCGGCCATCGGCAGGGTCAGCGCGCCGGTCGGGCGGTCGATGCGCAGGTCGGTCAGGTGGACGCCGATGCGGCGCAACTCGCGCAGCTCGGTCACGGCGCCGATCTGGAAGCCGGGGTCCTGCGCGGCCGCCTTGCGCAACTGGCGCGCCAGAAGCGTCTCGCCCCCCAGCCACAGCCCGGCCAGGATGGCGACGAATACAACTGCAAGAACAAGCAGACGACGCAAGATTATCCTCGTTGGTTTTGGCGCCTTGGATCGGGCGCCATGCTGTCCTAAGACACGAGCTGTCGCAAGTATCTAGCGCGCAGGGGCTAAGAATGTGTGAACGGCCAGAGCATTGGGTCTTCGCCTATGGCTCGCTGATGTGGGACCCTGGCTTTCCGGTGGCCGAGATGGTCGCCGCCCGGCTTGAGGATTATGCCCGCAGCTTCTGCCTGCTGTCGGTCGTCTATCGCGGCACGGTCGAGGCGCCGGGGCTGGTCCTTGGCCTTGACGCCCATCCCGGCGCGCATTGCGTGGGGCTGGCGCTGCGCGTCGCCGAACCCGACTGGCCCGAAACGCTGGCCGGCCTGCGCGAGCGCGAACTGACCACCGACGCCTATCATGAGATGCTGCTGCCGATCCGCCTGCAGGATGGCCGCCAGATCGAGGCGATCGGCTATGTGATCCGCCGCGACCATGACCAGTATGCCGGCGGCCTGCCCTTGCCCGAACAGGCGCGGATGATCGCGCGGGCCGAAGGCGGCCGCGGCCCGAACGCCGAATATCTTTTCAACACCACCCGGCATCTGGCGCAGATGGGGGTCGAGGACCTTGAACTGGACGAACTGGCCGGCGAGGTGCGGCGCCTGTTGCATCCGGGCGGCGGCTGACCTCTCCCTTCGGTTGATCTTTCGTCTGACTTGGCAGCGGGGCTAACAGTCCCTAAAGTCGGCGGAAAATGCAGGGAAGGGGGTCACGTTTGTCCCGATCCGAGAATGATCCGCCCAGTGACGCCACCCCCATGACCGAGGGCGCGACCGAAGGGCGGCGCGCCCGCGCGGCCCGGCTGGCAGCAACGCGCGGCGGCGGGGCGGCGCCGGTGCCGGCACAGCCGCAATTCTCGCAGCCGGTGCGGCAGATCCTGCTGATGCTGGTGGTGCTGGCGCTGGTGGTCGCGGGCGCATGGTTCGCCTATGGCCGCATCCTGTCGATCTTTTCGTCGAACCGCTGGCTGAACGGGCTGATCCTTGCGGTCTTTGTCATGGGCGTGCTGGGCTGCCTGTGGCAGGTCGTCGAACTGGTGAAATCGGTCAGCTGGATCGAGCGTTTCGCCGGCCGCCGCCGCAACGCCGCCGAGCGCGGCGTCGATACGCCCGAGCCTGCCCCCGGTCCCGGCGGCGCGCCGCGCCTGCTGGCGCCGTTGGCGGCGCTTCTGGGTCAGCACGGGCCGGCGGGGGGCGTGATCTCGACCGAATCGTCGCGCTCGATCCTGGAATCGGTGGCGACGCGCATCGACGAGGCGCGCGATATTACCCGATACCTTGCGAACCTGCTGATTTTCCTTGGACTTCTTGGCACGTTCTACGGGCTTGCCACCACGGTTCCGGCGGTCGTCGACACCATCCGCGCGCTGGCGCCCAAGGATGGCGAAACCGGGATCGAGGTCTTCAACAAGCTGATGACCGGGCTGGAATCGCAGCTTGGCGGCATGGCGACGGCGTTCTCAAGCTCGCTTCTGGGGCTGGCGGGGTCGCTGGTCGTGGGCCTGCTGGAACTGTTCGTGACCCATGGCCAGAACCGCTTCTATCGCGAGCTTGAGGAATGGATGTCGGGCTTTACCCGCATCGGCCTTGGCGGTGCCGAAGGGCAGGGGCTGGGCGAGGCCGCGCTGGCCGGCTTTGTCGAACGCGTGCAGGTGCAGCTTGCGGGGCTTCAGGATTTCTACCGGCAACGCGACGAATTGCGCGATCAGGAGGCCGCGGCCGCCGACCGGCGCGCGCTGTCGCTGGCGCAGGGGGTCGAAAGGCTGGCGGCACTGATGGGCACCGACCGCGACCAGCTTGCCGCCAGCCTGTCGGCGGAACGTGCCGCGACAGCGCAGGCGCTGGCGGGGCTCGACGGCGCGATTTCGGGCCTTGCGCAGGCGCAATCGCGTGAGCCGGTGGCGCTGCTGGGCGCGCTTGAGCGGCTGGCCGAGGGGCAGACGCGGCTGGTGGCGCTGTCCGAACCGCGTGGCGCTGATCCGGCGCTGATCGCCGGGCTTGAGCGGCTGTCGGACGGGCAGGCGCGGCTGGCCCTGCTGGCTGAGCAGCCGGCGGCCGATCCGACCCTGATCGCGGCGCTGGACCGCCTGTCCGAACCGCGCGGCTCTGATCCGGCGCTGCTGGCCGCGCTGGACCGCTTGTCCGAGGGGCAGGCGCGTCTTGCCGCCATGGCCGAGGCGGCGCCCGCCGCCGCCCCCGACGCCGCGTTGCCGCGGGTGCTGAACCGGCTGGCGGACGGGCAATCGCGGCTGGTCGAACTGGCCGAGGCCAGGGTCGTCACCCCCGACGACCCCGAGGTGCGGATGCGCCTGCGTTCGATCGACGTGCTGCTGGGCCGGCTGGTCGAGGAATCGGCCAGCGGCCGCGACGGCTTGATCTCGGAACTGCGGGGCGACATGGCGGCGCTGACCCGCGCCATCCGCAATCTGGAGCGCGGCGATGGGGCTTAGCCGCGGCGGCGGCAACCGCTTTTCGGCAACGATCTGGCCGGGCTTCGTCGATGCGATGACGGCGCTGCTGATGGTCATGATGTTCGTGCTGACCATCTTTCTGCTGGTGCAATCGGTGCTGCGCGACCAGATCACCACGCAGGACAGCGAACTGGACAAGCTGGGCGGCGAGATCGCGCGCCTGTCCGACGCGCTGTCCAGTTCGCAGGCGCGCGGCCCGGCACTGGACCGCGATCTGGCGGCTGAACGCGACCGGTTGCGCCAGTCCGAACAGGCGGTGGCCGGTGCGCGCGCCGAAATCGATGCGCAGGCCGAGGCCGCGCGCCTTGCCGCCGCCCGGCGCGAGGCGCTTGAGGCGCTGATCGGCGATCTGCGCCGGCGCAACTCGGACACGCAGACGCAACTGACCGAGGCCGAGGCAGGCCGCCTTGCCGATGCCGCCGCTGCGCAGGCATTGCGCGACCGGCTGGCGAAATCTGGTGCCGAACTGGATGCGGCGACGCTGGAACTTGAGGCCGCGCGCAAGAAATCCGAAGAAACGCTGACCCTGCTGGCCGCCGCCGAGGCCGCGAAAAAGGATCTTGGCGCGCAGAACCGGATGCAGGTGGATGAGGCGACAAAGCAGGCGGCGCTGTTGGCGCTGGCCGAACAGAAGCTGTCGGAGCAGCAGGCGCTCAGCGTCGAGGACCAGCGCCGCGTGACCGCGCTGAACCTTCAGGTCGCGCAGTTGAACAACCAGCTTGGCAGTTTGCGCGCGGTGCTTGACGCGGCCTCTGACGAACGCGCCGCTGTCGATCTGCGCGTCGAGGATCTGGGCGAAAAGCTGAACCTCGCCCTGCTGCGCGCCGCCGAGGAAGAGCGCAAGCGCCGCGCGCTTGAGGAGGAGGCCCGCGCCAAGGCCGAAGAAGAGCGCAGCAAGGCCGAGACCGAGGCCCGCGACCTTGCCCGCTATCGTTCGGAATTCTTTGGCCGGCTGTCGCAAATTCTTGCCGGGCGCGAGGGGGTGCAGGTCGTGGGCGACCGCTTCGTCTTTTCGTCCGAGGTGCTGTTTCCCGCCGGCGAGGCGCAGCTTTCGCCCGAAGGCAAGGCGCAGATCGCGCGCGTGACCGACATGCTCAAGCAGATCGCGGCCGAGATCCCGCCCGAAATCGACTGGATCATCCGCGTGGATGGCCATACCGACAGCCAACCGCTGTCCGGGCAGGGGCGCTATCGCGACAACTGGGAACTGAGCCAGGCGCGGGCGCTGGCCGTCGTGCGCTATATGGTGGACGATCTGGGCTTCCCGTCGAACCGGCTTGTGCCGGCAGGCTTTGCCGATACGCGGCCGGTGGCGGCGGGCGACAGCCCCGAGGCCATGGCCCGCAATCGCCGGATCGAGTTGAAGCTGACCGAGCGTTAGGCGGGATCACCCTCTCGGATCGCCCCACCGGATCGCTCAATTGGATTGCACCGTCAGGCGACGGAATCGATCAGCGTATAGGGATCGGGGAAGCGGTTCAGATAGCGCGTCATCGCGCCCGCCGCCCGCCATTGCCGGAACAGCGCCGCCCGCAGCGCGCTGGTGGTGGGCCAGAAGCGGTCATGCGCCTGGGGGACGGGGGGGATCTGCGGGAAATACCTTGCCAGCACGTCGCCGAAGGCCGCCCGCATCCGCATCGGCACGATCCCCTGTGACGAGGCCAGCCACGGTTTGCGCGTGCCGATGAAGTGGATCAGGCAGGGGTCGGCCATGACCGTCAGATGCGCCGAGGCCGAGGTGAACTGCCAGTTCCACAGCGGGCTGATTTCGGCCCAGTCGCCCTTGAGCATGCCGTTCATCAGTGCCTGATCGCGGCCAAGCCCGGCGAGATGGTTGCGGGCGAAATCCCCGGCGCGGGCCGGCAGGTCCTGCGTGGCGAAATCCTCGGTGTCGATCATCACCACGCCGGCGTTGAAATAGGGATGCGCAGGCTCGCCCAGCTTTCTGAACTCGGTGACCTTGCGCGCGGGCGTGCGCCATTGCCGGTTGTCGCGCACGGCGCCGACGGCGTGCCCCAGCATGTTGGCCCGCAGCAGCCGCGCCGGATCGCCGCGTTCGTAAAGGATATCGGCATCGATCACCAGAATGCGCCGGTAATGCCCGCGCAGCGCATTGCCCAGAAACAGCTCCATATAGGTGGCAAGCGAGCGGCGCGCGTCCAGGGGCAGCGCCTCCAGCAGCGCCTCGTCGCGGGCGGCGACATGGCCGATACCGGCGCCGGCAAGGGCGGGGGGAAGCTCGACCGGCTCGGGGCCGCCGATCAGCACGTCATATTCGCGCCCGGGCCGCGCCGCCATGGCCAGCGCCGGCGTCGCCGCATAGGGCAGGTAGTTGCCGTCACAGGCGACGATGACGGCCAGATCCGATTGCGGGCGGAAATCCGGGCTGAAGATCGGTGTCAGGCCCATGCGAAACATGGTCCGGTCATGGCGTGTCCTTTCGCGGTCGTGGGCTGCAATTCTAGCGCCGCGACAGGCGCGGCATCAACGCGCAATCAGCGGGCGCATGCCTTGCCGCTTCATCATGTCGCGGCCCCGGACGGGATGGCGTGCTGGTAAAAGCCGACCGGCGCCGATAGAACGGCGCCGGAACGGGATCGGATTCAAAGGGGACAGCCTGCCGGCGGTGGCCGGTCTTAGCTTTCCGCGGTCTCAGCTTTCCACAGTCTCAGCTTTCCACGGGCGCGGGTTCGCGCGGCGGCCGCCCGATGATCTCGCGCAGCGCATCCAGTTCGATGAAGTTGTCGGCCTGCCGGCGCAGTTCGTCGGCGATCATCGGCGGCTGGCTGCGCATCGTGGACACGACCGAAACCCGCACGCCCTGGCGCTGCAACGCCTCGACCAGCGGCTTGAAGTCGCCATCGCCCGAGAACAGCACCGCGTGATCCAGCCGCGGGGCCAGTTCCATGGCGTTGATCACCAGTTCGACGTCCATGTTGCCCTTGACCTTGCGGCGGCCCATTCCGTCGGTGTATTCGCGTGCCGGTTTCGTCACCATCGAATAGCCGTTGTAATGCAGCCAGTCGACCAGAGGACGGATCGGGGAGTAATCCTCGTTCTCCAGCAGGGCCGTGTAGTAGTAAGCGCGGATAAGCTTGCCTCGACGTTCGAATTCTTGCCGCAGCAGCTTATAGTCGATATCGAAGCCCAGAGATTTCGCCGCGGCATAGAGATTCGACCCGTCGATGAACAACGCCAGCCGGTCGTCTTTGTAGAACACGATTCCCTCGAAGTTAGGTGATCCAATCCGGAACGCAAACTTAGCCCTGCTGGCCCTTGGGGCAAACCTGCCTAGTTCGGCAGGTGCCCCCCCCCCCGAGACCATGCGTAAATCGTTGTCAGAACTGACGAAAAGGGCAGGCATTCATGTGCTCGGCATCAGCCGTTTCTGGCGGACCCCGGCCTATCCGGCGGGATCCGGGCCGGATTATCTGAATGCTGCGGTTGTGCTGTCCTCGACGCTTTCGCCCCAACAATTGCTGGACGAGCTGCACGCGATCGAGGCCGGGCTGGGCCGCGAACGCAAGGGGCCGCGCTGGCAGTCGCGCATCATCGACCTTGACCTTTTGGCCTATGGCGACCTGGTGCTGCCCGACGCCGCGACCCATGACGCCTGGCGGGGGCTGCCGCCCGAACGGCAGGCCGAATCCGCGCCCAAGGGGCTGATTCTGCCCCATCCCCGGATGCAGGATCGCGGATTTGTGTTGGCGCCGCTGGCCGAGGTGGCGCCCGGCTGGCGCCATCCGCGTCTGGGACTGACGGTCGCCCGGATGCTGGCCGAACTGCCGCCGGCGGCGCTGGCGGGGATGGAGCCGGTAACGGCTTGACATTTCCTGCCGCCGTCGCCAAATATCCGTTTTCGCCCCGCTACCCCGATTCCAGCTATAAGGTGACCGATGGCCCGCGTGACAGTCGAAGATTGCGTCGACAAGGTTCCCAACCGTTTTGACCTGGTGATGCTGGCCGCCCATCGCGCGCGCGAGATCGCCGCCGGCAGCCCGCTGACCATCGACCGCGACAACGACAAGAACCCGGTCGTGTCGCTGCGCGAGATCGCCGACGAAACCCAGCCCGTCGATGACCTGCGCGAACGGATGATCGAATCCACCCAGACCCAGATCGAGGTCGACGAACCCGAAGAGGACGCGATGGCGCTGCTTCTTGGGGCCGAGATCGACCGGCCGAAGCCGGTGGACGAGGAATCCGAAGAGCGCATGCTGCGCATGATGCTGGACGCGCAGGGCAGGAACTGAGCATAGGGTCTTCGGCTGTAAATGATTGATGTCGAAGACCTCATCGCGCTGATCCGCAATTACAACCCGCGCACCAACGCGGACCTGATCCGCGACGCCTATGAATATGGGCGTCGCATGCATGAAGGCCAGTTCCGTCATTCCGGCGAGGCCTATTTCACCCATCCCGTCGCCGTCGCCGCCATCCTGACCGAGATGCGGCTGGACGACGCCACCATCGTCACCGCATTGCTGCACGACACGATCGAGGACACGCGCTCGACCTGGACCGAGGTGTCGCAGCTTTTCGGCCGCGAGGTCGCCGACCTTGTCGATGGCGTGACCAAGCTGACCAACCTTGAGCTTTCCGGCGCCCATTCCAAGCAGGCCGAGAATTTTCGCAAGCTGTTCATGGCCATGTCGCGCGATCTTCGCGTGATTCTGGTCAAGCTGGCCGACCGGTTGCACAATATGCGCACCATCAAGTCGATGAAGCCGGAAAAGCAGCTTCAGAAGGCGCGCGAGACCATGGACATCTTTGCGCCTCTGGCCGGGCGCATGGGTATGCAATGGATGCGCGAGGAACTTGAGGACCTGGCCTTCAAGGTCATCAACCCCGAGGCGCGCAACTCGATCATCCGCCGCTTCGTGTCGTTGCAGCGCGAATCCGGCGACGTGATCCCCAAGATCACCGCCGATATCCGCGCCGAACTTGAACGCGAAGGGATCGAGGCCGACGTCTATGGCCGCGCCAAGCGCCCGTTCAGCATCTGGCGCAAGATGCAGGAAAAGCAGCTTTCCTTCTCGCGCCTGTCGGACATCTACGGGTTCCGCATCATCACCCGCAACGAACAGGACTGCTATCGGACGCTGGGGGTGATCCATCACCGCTGGCGTGCCGTGCCGGGGCGGTTCAAGGACTACATCAGCCAGCCCAAGGCCAACGGCTATCGCAGTATCCACACCACCGTGTCGGGGCTCGACGGCAAGCGCGTCGAGGTGCAGATCCGCACCCGCCAGATGCACGAGGTCGCCGAGGCCGGCG
>RRZU011423005.1_pt1 | contig 32575 bp, 29 predicted proteins | sample 2165561 | NCBI WGS metagenome assembly RRZU01 (sample SAMN10456909, study PRJNA506462) | wastewater metagenome | isolation source: wastewater sludge | place: USA: Moscow, Idaho | reverse complement strand
TACCTCGGCGACTCGGAACGCAGGATCTCGGAGGTCGACGCCCTCGCGCTCGGCCTCGGCATCGTGCTCGGCCTGCTGCGCGGGGCGGTCACCATCTCCCTTCCTGGAGGCATGCAGTTCTCGCTCGGCCCCGCGGCAGGCCCGCTCGTCGTCGGCATGCTGCTCGGCGCCGTCCACCGCACGGGACCGCTGATCTGGGACATCCCACTGTCGGCCAACCTGACCATCCGCCAGCTCGGGCTGCTGCTGTTCCTCGCCGCGGTGGGGCTCTCATCGGGGCCGGGGTTCGCCGCTCAGGCCCTCACCGCACCGGCCTGCTCGCCGGAGCCCTCGCAGCCATCGTCGTGCTCGTCTCGGCTGCCGTGCTGCTGGTCGGGGCCCGACTCATGGGGTTGAGCGCGCCACGGGCGGCCGGAGGCTTCGCCGGCTTCGTCGGTCAGCCTGCCATCCTGGCCTTCGCCGTCGAGAAGGGACGTGACGAGCGGATCGAGTCCGGCTACGCGGCCCTGTTCGCGTTGGCGATCATCGGCAAGATCGCGGCGGTACAGGTGATCGCGGCCGTGATGTGAGCCGCTCTGGCCGAGTCTCAGCCTCCTCGGCTGACGGCGCGTCACGCCCGGCATGCGGCCGGGCCGCCGGAGTGCCATCCTTGGAACGTCGGTCCGGCTGGGTAAGCTAGGCCAGCGTCGCCGGTCGTAGGAGGAACAAGTTGTCCGCATCGTTCGTGCACCTGCACACCCACACCGAGTTCTCGATGTTGGACGGTGCCGCGCGAATCAAGGACCTGTTCCAGGGCGCCGAGAAGATGGGGATGCCGGCGCTGGCCGTCACCGACCACGGCAACCTGTACGGCGCCTACGAGTTCTACAAGGCGAGCAAGAGCTTCGACGTCAAGCCCATCATCGGGCTCGAGGCGTACCTCACACCCCGCACCCACCGCTCGGAGCGCAAGCGCGTCCAGTTCGGCGACGGCACCGGCGACGACGTCGCGTCCAAGGGCGCCTACACCCACATGACGATGTGGGCCGCGAACCCGGCGGGCATGCACAATCTCTTCCGGCTGAGCACCAGGTCCTCGCTCGAGGGCTTCTTCTACAAGCCGCGCGCCGACAGGGAACTGCTCAACGAGTACGGCAAGGGCATCATCGCCACCACCGGCTGTCCCTCGGGCGAGGTGCAGACGTTCCTGCGGCTCGGCCAGTACGACAACGCCATCGCCGCTGCAGCCGAGTTCCGCGACATCTTCGGCGAGGGCAACTTCTTCGTCGAGCTGATGGATCACGGCCTCGACATCGAGACGCGCGTGCGCAAGGACCTGCTGAAGCTGGCGAAGGACCTGAGCCTGCCGCTCGTGGCGACCAACGACCTGCACTACGTGCACGCAGACGACGCCGACGCCCACGACACGCTGCTGTGCGTCTCGTCCGGGTCCCGCAAGGCGCAGACCGACCGGTTCAAGTTCGACGGCAACGGCTACTACCTGAAGTCGCCCGAGGAGATGCGTTCCCTCTTCCGGGAGCTGCCCGAGGCCTGCGACAACACGCTGGCCATCGCGGAGCGGATCGAGACGGTCTTCGACGAGGGCATCGGAACCTACATGCCACGCTTCGACGTCCCGGACGGCGAGACGGAGGACTCCTGGTTCCGCAAGGAGGTCGAGCGCGGGCTCGACTTCCGCTACCCCAACGGGTACGGCCAGGAGGTGCGCGACCGCGCCGAGTTCGAGATGGGCATCATCATCCAGATGGGCTTCTCGGGCTACTTCCTCGTCGTGTCCGACTTCATCAACTGGGCAAAGCAGAACGGGGTGAAGGTCGGGCCGGGCCGAGGCTCCGGCGCGGGCTCGATGTGCGCCTACGCGATGCGCATCACCGACCGCGATCCGATCGAACACGGCCTGATCTTCGAGCGCTTCCTCAACCCCGAGCGCGTCTCCATGCCCGACTTCGACATCGACTTCGACGACCGCCGCCGCGGCGAGGTGATCCAGTACGTCACCGAGAAGTACGGCTCTGAGTACGTGGCCCAGATCATCACCTACGGCTCCATCAAGGCGAAGGCCGCCGTCAAGGACTCCGCCCGCGTGCTCGACATGCCGTTCGCGATTGGCGAGCAGATCTCCAAGGCCATGCCGCCAGACGTGATGGGCAAGGGCGTGCCCCTCGGTGACCTGTTCAACGAGGAGCACAAGCGCTATGCGGAGGGTGCGGAGTTCCGCGAGCTCTACCAGTCATCGCCCGATGTGCGCACCGTCGTCGACACCGCGCGCGGTATCGAAGGCCTCAAGCGCCAGTGGGGCGTCCACGCGGCAGGCGTGATCATGAGCCGAGCACCACTCATCGACATCGTGCCGCTGATGAAGCGCGAGGCGGACGGCGCCATCATCACCCAGTTCGACTACCCGGGCTGCGAGAGCCTCGGGCTGATCAAGATGGACTTCCTCGGCCTCCGAAACCTGACGGTCATCGCCGATGCGCTGAACAACATCTCGCTCAACCAGAACATCGACGTCGACCTCGAGACCCTCACCCTGGACGACCCGAAGACCTTCGACCTGCTGCAGCGTGGAGACACCCTCGGCGTGTTCCAGCTCGACGGCGGGCCCATGCGTTCGCTGCTGCGCTCCATGCAGCCCGACTGCTTCGACGACATCTCCGCCGTCGGCGCGCTCTACCGGCCTGGCCCGATGGGCGCCGACTCGCACAACAAGTACGCCCGCCGCAAGACGGGCCGCGAGCCGGTCGAGCCGATCCATCCCGAGCTCGCGGAGGCCCTGGAGCCCATCCTCGGCGAGACCTACGGCCTGATCGTGTACCAGGAGCAGGTCATGGCCATCGCCCAGCACCTGGCCGGCTACACGCTCGGTGGCGCCGACATGCTGCGCCGCGCCATGGGCAAGAAGAAGAAGGCCGAGCTGGACGCCCAGTACGAGATCTTCTCCGGCGGCATGATCGAGCGCGGCTATTCCAAGGCCGCGATCAAGACGCTCTGGGACATCCTGCTCCCGTTCTCCGACTACGCCTTCAACAAGGCCCACTCGGCCGCCTACGGCGTCATCTCCTACTGGACGGCGTGGCTCAAGGCCAACTATCCGGTCGAGTACATGGCGGCCCTCCTGCAGTCGGTGCGTGACGACAAGGACAAGTCCGCGCTCTACCTCGCCGAGTGCCGCCACATGGGCATCGAGGTGCTGCCCCCGGACGTGAACTCCTCGGAGGTCATGTTCACGCCGGTCGGCGACCACATCCGCTTCGGTCTCGGCGCGGTGCGCAACGTGGGCGACAAGGTCGTCACGGCCTGGATCGAGGAGCGCAACAAGGTCGGCCCCGCGACGGACTTCTACGACTTCCTCGACAAGGCGCCGCTGCTGATGTGCAACAAGCGCGTCGTCGAGTCGCTGATCAAGTCCGGCGCCTTCGACGAGTTGAACCACACCCGCCGCTCCCTGATGGGGATCTTCGAGAACGCCGTCGACTCCATCATCGACCTCAAGCGCAACGCGGAGAACGGTCAGGACGGCTTCGACTTCGGCTTCGACATGGGAGACGAGGAGGAGTCGGCCTCGTCCATGCACGGCGCCGTCCCCGAGGTGGACGAGTGGGACCGGCGCACAAAGCTCGCTTTCGAGCGCGAGATGCTCGGCCTCTACGTATCCGACCATCCGCTCAACGGTCTCGAGCACGTGCTCCAGTCCAACGGAGACCGCTCCATCGCCTCGGCGGTGGCCGAGGACGGCTACCGCGGCCCCGCCAAGCTCTGTGGCCTGATCACCGCCGTGAACCGCCGCGTGAACAAGGCCGGAAACATCTGGGCGCAGGTCGTGCTCGAGGACCTGACCAACTCCATCGAGGTGACGGTGTTCCCGCGGGTCTACGACCAGGTCGCCCAGCACCTCGCGCCGGACACGATCGTCTCGGTCGACGGCATCGTCGAGTCCGGCGAGGACCGCGGCCGCGTCAGGGCACAGGGGATCACGGTCCCGCACACCAGCGCAGAGGGCAACATCGGCCCGCTGGCCCTCACGCTGCCAGCGGTGCGCTGCACGCCCGGTGTGGTCGGGGAGCTCAAGCGGATCCTTGCGCAGTATCCCGGGGCAGCCGAGGTGCACCTGAACCTCCGCACGGGCGACCAGGTCAAGACCTTCCGGCTCGGTGACGGCTTCCGGGTCGAACTCACCTCTGCCCTCTTCGCCGACCTCAAGGCCGTGCTCGGCCCCTCGTCGGTCGGCCTCGAACGGGAACCGGCATGAGTGAGCCGGCGCTCGCTCCGGCGCCGCACGGCCAGCTCGCCGAGCTGTGGGGCCGCACCCTGTGGCGCGTGGTCGTCTTCACCGCCGCGTGCATCCTCACCGGAGCGATCGGCGCGCTGATCTGGGCCGAGGTCACCCCGCTTTCGGAGTACACCGTCGAGAAGGACCTCTCGGCCTCGATGACGGAACGGGCGCTCGCAGGCATCGTCGCTCCCGACGCCACCTTCGCGCTGATCACCGGCGTGATCGGACTGCTGGTCGGGATAGCCGGCTGGTTCATGCTGTACAGGCGAGGCTGGGTCGTCACGGTCGTCCCCATCATCGCGGCACTCTTCGCCTCCCTGATGGCCTGGCGGCTCGGCACCATCGTGGGCGTCACAGGCTTCGCGGACCGGATCGCAGCAGCCTCGCCCGGTGACGTGGTCCAGGTGGACCTCGAGCTGCGCTCCCTCTCGGCGCTGCTGATCGGTCCCTTCGCCGCGATCACTCCGATCATGCTGCTGGCGGCCTTCTGGCCCGAGCCGCGCGAGGAGGGCATCGAGTTGGAGAGCGTTCCGGCCGTCTAGCACCACCATCTGGGACGGCGGATGACCGACGGGCCTTCGGAGGCCCGTCCACACTAGAATCTGGTCCGTGCTCCGAACTCTCGACTTCACCGATGCCAACGGCTCGTACCGCTTCCGCCTTCCGCGGGGCCAGTTCGACGTGGATGCGGCCCTTGACGTGGTCCGCCCCATCGTCGCCGACGTCGCCCATCGCGGTGAGGTCGCGATCAAGGAGTACTCCGAGCGCTTCGACGGCGTGATCCCCGAGGCGGTCCGGGTGCCGGCCACCGAACTGAAGAAGGCAGCCGACGAGCTGGCTCCGGAACTGGCGGAGGCGTTCGCCGAGTCGATCCGCCGCCGCCGCGAGGTCGCAACCGAACTCGAGGTGGACACCAATCCCGCGCCTGCCCTGCTGGCCGACGGCGCGCGCGTCGGCCTGCGCAACGTCCCGGTCGCCCGCGTCGGGCTGTACGTCCCCGGCGGCCTCGCCCCGCTGGCTTCCAGCGTGATCATGAACGTGGTCCCCGCCCAGGTCGCGGGGGTGCCTTCGATCGCCATCGCCTCGCCTCCCCAGCGTGAGTTCGGCGGTTTGCCGCATCCAAGCATCCTGGCGCTGTGCCACCTGCTCGGCGTGGACGAGGTATACGCCGTCGGCGGCGCCCAGGCGATCGCCATGTTCGCCTACGGCGTCGAGGGGCTCTGCGACCCTGTCTCGCTGATCACCGGCCCGGGCAACATCTACGTCGTCGCGGCGAAGCGCCTCGTACGCGGCGTGGTCGGCATCGACTCGGAGGCGGGCCCGACGGAGATCGCCATCGTCGCCGATGACACCGCGAACCCGGCGTTCGTTGCCGCCGACCTGATCTCCCAGGCCGAGCACGACCCGATGGCCGCCTCCGTGCTGATCACCGCATCAACCGCCCTCGCCGATGCCGTGCGCGCCGAGCTCGAACGACAGGTCGCCGACGCACCGCACGCCGAGCGGATCCGCACAGCGCTCGGCGGCGAACAGTCGGCTGTCGTGCTGGTGCGCGACCTCGACCAAGCCATCGACGTCGCCGACGCCTACGCCGCCGAGCACCTGGAGATCCAGACCGCCGATGCCGAGCAGGTGGCCGCGCGCATCCGCAACGCCGGAGCGATCTTCGTCGGCGACTACTCGCCCGTCTCGCTCGGCGACTACTCGGCCGGGTCCACCCACGTGCTCCCGACCGCGGGCGCAGGTGCCCACTCGTCCGGCCTGACGGTGCGCTCCTTCGTGCGCACCGTGCACGTGATCAACTACGACGAGGCGGCCCTGATGCAGATCGCCGACGGTGTGGAGCGCTTCGCCCTCGCCGAGGACCTGCCGGGCCACGCCGCCGCCGTCACGGTGCGGAGGCGCTCGTGATCAGCCTCAGTGACCTGCCGCTGCGGGCGGACCTCGTCGGCCAGGAGCCCTACGGCGCGCCGCAGCTCGAGGTGCCGGTGGTGCTCAACGTCAACGAGAATCCGTACCCGCCGTCGCCGGCGATCCGGCACGAGATGGCCGCAGCCATCGTCTCCGCCGCTGGAAGCCTCAACCGTTACCCGGACCGCGAGGCGCTCGGCCTGCGGGGAGACCTCGCCGCCTACCTCGGTCACGGTCTCGCGGCCGAGAACATCTGGGCGGCCAACGGCTCCAATGAGGTGATGGCGCATCTGCTGACCGCCTTCGGCGGCCCAGGGCGCACCGTGCTCACCTTCACGCCCACCTACTCGATGTACCCGGAGTACGCCCGCAACACGTGCACCGGTTACGTCACGGTGCCGCGCAACGACGACTACACGCTCGACGCGAAGCTCGTGCTCGACGCGATCACCGAGCACCAGCCGACGGTCGTGCTGATCACCACGCCGAACAACCCGACGGGAACCACGGTCGACCTCGACACCATCGAGGAGATTCTGGAGGGAAGCGACGTTCTGCTCGTCGTCGACGAGGCGTATCAGGAGTTCTCCAGCGGGCCGAGCGCGCTGGAACTGCTCGAACGACACCCGCGGCTGATCGTCTCGCGCACCATGTCGAAGGCGTTCGCGCTGGCCGGCGGGCGCGTGGGCTACTTCGCGGCGGCGCCTGCCATCGTCGACGCCTGCCGGATCGTGCGGTTGCCCTACCATCTCAGCGCCCAGACCCAGGTCATCGCCCGCGTGGCGCTCGCGCACTCCGACGAGTTGCTCGCCCAGGTGCGTTCGCTCGCCGCCGAGGCGCGCTCCTTCGAGGACTGGGCCCGTGGCCGCGGCTACGAGGTGATCGACTCCCAGGCGAACTTCTCGCTGATCGGCAGGTTCCCCGACCGGCACCGCGTCTGGCAGGATCTGTTGGACCGCGGCATCCTCATCCGCGAGACCGGCCCCGCCGGATTCCTCCGCGTCTCCGCCGGGACCCCCGAGGAGATGGCGCTCCTGCGCTCCGCGCTGGACGAGATCGACCCGACCCTGGAAGGACGCGCGTCATGAGCCGCACCGCCACCATCAGCCGCTCGACGAGCGAGTCCACCATCACGGTGACCCTCGACCTCGACGGCACCGGCACCTCCGACATCTCCACCGGCGTCGGCTTCTACGACCACATGCTGACCGCCCTTTCCAAGCATTCGCTGATCGACCTCACCGTCAAGGCGGAGGGTGATCTGCACATCGACGGCCACCACACCGTCGAGGATGTGGCCATCTGCATCGGGCAGGCGCTCAAGGAGGCGCTCGGCGACAAGGCGGGGATCCGTCGCTACGGTCACGCCGTGATCCCGCTCGACGAGGCCGTCGCGGACGTGGTGGTGGACGTCGCGGGCCGCCCGTACGTGACCTGCCAGGGTGAGCCGGACGGTCAGCCCTATGCGCTGATCGGCGGCAGCGGCGTGCCGTACGCCGGTTCCATGACCTACCACGTCTTCGAGGCGCTCGCGCTCAACGCCGGCCTCTGCCTGCACCTGCGCCTCCTCTCCGGCCGCGATCCGCACCACATCGTGGAGGCCGAGTTCAAGGCGCTCGCGCGTGCACTGCGCGAGGCCGTCGAGACCGACCCCCGTCAGCCGGGGATCCCGAGCACAAAGGGCGCGCTCTGAGCCGCCGGATCGGGCTGTTCGACTACGGGTCGGGCAACCTCCACTCCGCCCAGCGGGCCTTCGCAGGGGCGGGTGCGGACGTGGTCGTCACCTCCGACCTCGACGAGCTGCGCAGGCAGGACGCGCTCGTTGTCCCGGGGGTGGGCGCCTATGCCACGTGCATGGCGGGGTTGAGCGCAGCCGGGGGAGTCGAACTGATCCGCGACTGGGTCGCCGCCGACCGACCGTTGATCGGCATCTGTGTCGGGCATCAGATCCTCTTCGACGGCGGCACCGAACACGGCGTCTCGACGCCGGGGCTCGGCCTGCTCGACGGGGAGGTGGTGTCCCTCGAGGCGCGCCGCCTCCCACACATGGGCTGGAACACCGTCGACGCACCGGAGGGGTCGCGACTCTTCGACTCCCTCGCGGGGGAGCGGTTCTACTTCGTGCACAGCTACGCCGCCACGCGCCAGCCGACCGGCGCGCTCGTGGCGACCTCGGAGCATGAGGGGAGCCAGTTCGTCGCAGCCGTCGAGCGCGGCAACCTCGCCTCCACCCAGTTCCACCCCGAGAAGTCGGGGGCCGCCGGTGCGCGACTCATCGCGAACTGGCTTCGCAGTCTCGGTTGAGCCAGTTCAGATAGGGTTGGGCGTCGTGGAGAAATTGCAGTTGTTGCCTGCCGTCGATGTGCAGGGCGGCCAGGCCGTCCAGCTCGTCCAGGGCGTCGCAGGAACCCAGAAGGAATTCGGCGATCCACTGAAGGCAGCGCTGCGCTGGCAGGACGGCGGCGCCGAGTGGCTCCACCTCGTCGACCTCGACGCCGCCTTCGGGCGCGGCTCCAACGCAGACCTGCTGCGCGAGATCGTCGGAAAGCTAGACCTGTCGGTCGAACTCTCGGGTGGCATCCGCGACGACGCCTCGCTCGAGCGGGCGCTGAGCACCGGCGCCCGCAGGGTAAACATCGGCACGGCCGCGCTCGAGAACCCCGAGTGGTGTGACCGCATCGTCGCCGAGCACGGGGACCGGGTGGCCATCGGCCTCGATGTGCGCGGCGAGAACCTCGCCGCCCGCGGCTGGACCACCGAGGGCGGCCCCTGGATGGAGACGCTCGACCGCCTCGTGGCCGCAGGCTGCGAACGCTTCGTTGTCACCGACGTCAACTCCGACGGCATGCTCACCGGCCCCAACACGGAACTGCTGAAGCGGGTCGCCGAGCGCAGCGGACGCAAGGTCATTGCCTCCGGCGGCATCGCGACGCTCGAGAACCTGCGCGACCTGCGTGAACTCGTGCCGCTCGGCATCGAGGGCGCCATCATCGGCACGGCCCTCTACGTCGGACGCTTCACCATCGAGGAGGCCCTCGAGGTCGCTGAGGGACAGCTGTGATGGCGCGGCCACCTGCCAGTGCCTTCGGGGTCAGCAACCCCGACACCATGCACGTGCCGCCCCTGCTCGACGGGCGGATCTCCGAGCTGCTCGCTGGCAAGAAGATCGCCATGACCGGCGTCACCGGGTTCATCGGCGAACAGCTGCTGTGGAAGGTGCTCACCGAGTGCCCCGACACCACAACCGCGGTGCTGGTCCGGCGGAAGGGCTCCGTCACCGCGGAACAGCGCGTCGAGAGCCTGTTGAAGAAGAAGATCTTCGCCGACATCGTCGCCGCCTCCGGAGGGGTGGAGAAGCTGATGGCCGAGCGCGTCCAGGTGATCGAGGGCGACCTGCCCGCGGTGCCGGACCTCCCGCGCGACCTCGACGTCCTGCTGCACTGCGCAGGTGACGTGTCCTTCGACCCGCCCATCGACCAGGCGTTCATGACCAACGTCGTCGGCACGAAGGCACTCCTCACCAAGCTGCGCGAGGCCTGCTCCGACGAGGAAGGCAACCTGGTGCGGATCCCGCACTACGTGCACGTCTCCACCGCCTACACAGCGGGTCGACGCCGAGGTGCCATCCCGGAGGCCGCCCACGTCCACGACATCGACTACGAGGAGGAGACGCGCGCCGCCCTCGCGATGAAGGAGCACGTGGAGGCCCGCTCGCGCAGCTCCGAGCAGCTCACCAAGCTGCGCGAGGAGGCGGAGGCCCTCCACCGCCAGGCCGGGTACCTCACCACCTCCGAGGACACGGAGCGCCGTCGCCTCGAGTGGGTGAAGAAGGAACTGGTCGCCGCCGGAACCGAGCGGGCCCGTTCGCTCGGCTGGACCGATGTCTACACCTTCGCGAAGGCCCTCGCCGAGCGCGTGGTCGCCGACCTCGCCCCCGACTTCCGCGTCTCGATCGCCCGTCCGGCCATCGTCGAGTCCTCCCTGAACTTCCCGCACGCCGGGTGGATCGAAGGCTTCAAGATGGCCGACCCGATCATCCTGGCCTACGGTCGCGGACAGCTGCCTGAATTCCCGGCCTCGCCCGACGCCGTGATCGACATCATCCCGTGCGACCTCGTCGTCAACGCGATCATCGCGGTCACCGCGACCGAGCCGAACCTCGGCGAGGTGGAGTACTACCACCTGAGCTCCGGGGCGCGGAACCCGCTGACGTTCCGCGGCGTCTACGAGCACGTGCGCAACTACTTCAGCGAGCATCCCTACACCTCAGGGCAGGGCTCGACCCCGCTCGCCACCTGGAACTTCCCCGGCGCCGAGCCCATCGAGCTTGTGCTCAAGCTCGCGGACAAGGGCGTCAAGATCGGCAACAAGCTGCTCAGCTTCGCCCCGCGCGGCAAGCAGACCCGCAAGCTGGCCACCTCCCTGGACAAGACGCGCAAGCAGTTGGACTTCCTCGGCAAGTATCTGACGCTGTACGGCGAGTATCTGCAGTCCGAGGTCCACTTCGTCGACGACTGCACCCTCGCGCTGCACAACTCGCTCCACCCCGACGACGCCGTCACGTTCGGTTTCGACTCGGCCAGCTACGACTGGAAGCACTACATGGAGGAGGTGCACATCCCGGCGATCACCAACCCGGTGCGGCGCCTCGAGGCCGCGCGCAAGCGCCGCAACGCCCGCTCCAGCACCTTCCGCGAGCTGCGTCCCGCCGAGCCGGGCACAGTGCTCGCGGCCTTCGACCTGGACGGAACGGTCATGGCGACCAACGTCGTCGAGACCTACATGTGGGCCCGGCTTCCCGAGCTGTCGCCGCTGCGCCGCGTCGGCGAGGTGGCGAGCCTTGCGCTGCAGCTGCCGATGTACCTCGGCGCCGAGCGGCGCGACCGCGGCGTCTTCCTCCGCTCGATCTACCGCCGCTACGCAGGCGCCGATCTCGCAAAGCTCGAGGAGTACGTCGACGAGAAGCTGGCCCCGATGATCCTGGACCGGATGTCGCCCGACGCGATCCGCAGGATCCGCGAGCACCGCGACGCCGGGCACACCACCATCCTGATCACCGGCGTGATCCGGCCACTGACCCGTCCGTTCGAGGGCCTGTTCGACACCATCGTCGCGGCCGACCTCGCCACCGACGCCGACGGTGTGTGCACCGGCTTCCTGAGCGGCCCGCCGATGGTGGGGGAGTCCCGGTCGGCCTGGCTGCGTCACTACGCACAGCTGCACGGCATCGATCTCAACAACTCGTTCGCCTACGCGGACAGCCATGTCGACCTGCCGATGCTCGGCGCCGTAGGCAACCCGGTGGCGGTCAGCCCCGACATCGGGTTGATGCGCGCCGCGAAGTCAAAGGGCTGGTCAATCGTCGAGTGGCCGGAGATGTCTCCGCTGCCACGTTGGAAGATGTCGTGAACGGAAAGGACCGCTGATGTCTCGTCCCGGGTTCGTGCTTGAGGTCGATGAGAAGACCCCGCACCTCATGACGATGTCGGGCGCCCAGCTGCGGCTGGAGCGCTTCGGGATCGGCACCCAGGTGGTCTACACCGCCGACGCCGAGGAGTCGAGCGACCCCGTGGGTCTCATCGACTCGGCCGTCAGCGCACCCTCGGGCAGCGCGCCGCTTGCCGACCTGCTGCGCCAGGACACCACGTTGACGCTCGTCATCGTGGACGCCGACGCCCCGCTCCCGCGGCCTCACTTCGACCCCCGCCGCACGCTCGCCGAGCGGGTGCTGGAGACGGCGGCCAGGGCAGGGGTCGACGACGTCGAGATCGTCGTGGCCAACGGCCTGAAGCAGCGGTGGTCAAGCCCGCAGATCACCCGCGTGCTCGGCGACCGCGCCGCCACCTCGTTCCTGCCCGACGGTCTGATCACCAGTCACGACGTCACAAGCGACGATCTGGTCCGGATCGGCGATGTCGACGGCACCCCCGTGCGGCTCAACCGTCGCGTCGCCGAGTCCGATCTCGTCGTGGTGATCGGCCTGCGCGGCGACGCCTCGCGCACCAACCCGCTCACCGTCGGGCTGACCGATCTCGCCACGATCAACCGGATCGTGGGCGTCGAGCCCGATCAGGGGTTCGCCGATGGGGTGCAGGCGCTCCTCCAGGCGAAGATCCCCACCTTCGGCCTGTCCGCCGTCCTCGGTCAGCCGCTGCTCACCCGCGGCCTTCGCTTCCTCTCCAAGTGCGAGTGGGAATGGAACCTCGCCGATCAGCTCGCCTTCGCCGGATCGCGCCAGATCATCGCGGCGCTGCCCCGCCAGGGGGCCCAGCTGGTCAACGGGAACCCGCGCGCCGACTATGCCGTGATCGACGTCGTCGGCGGGGACTACCTCTCCGTGCTCGACGAGTCGCGCCTCGTGTGGCAGGCGGCCAACGCCGTGGAGCTGACCGGCTCGGCAGACGTGCTCGTCACCTCGGTGTGGGGCCCGTCGATCGATCCGGTCGACTCCATCGGCTCCCCGCTGAACGCAGCGCACCACGCCCTCGTCACACGCGCAGGCAGCCATCTTGAGGCCCCGCTGGCCAAGGAGGGCGGCGTCCTGATCGCCTTCCATCCGCTACGCAACCGGTTCTCCAACCGTCGCCAGTCCTCGGCCGCCGACTTCTTCGCCAAGGTGCTGCCCGCCACGACCGACCCGGCCGAGATCGCCGCCGAGTTCGAGCCGAAGGCCGTGCAGGACGAGTGGTACCTGGACCTGTACCGGAAGAACTTCGCGAGCCATCCGCTGCGCTCGTTCCAGCAGTGGTACGAACTGTCGCGGGCCAACCGTCACTTCGCCGAGGTGATCTGGGTGGGAGGCGACCGCAAGTGCGCGGCCCTGCTCGGACATCGGGCAGCGACGACCTACGCCGATGCGCTCGAGATCGCCTCGGGCACCGTCGGGCTCCACCCGACGATCACGATGCTGCGCGGACCCGGGCTCGCGCTGGGCGACGTGCGATGAGCCGCGACCTTCCGTCCTGGGCGCAGGGACGCAAGCAGAGCAGGCGGCCGAAGCTGACCCTTCCCCGCGACCTGCTCGCGGCCGCGAAGGCGGTGTTCCGCCGCGGACGCCCCGCAGGTGCGCCGCCGAAGCCGATCGCCACGCACGAGCCCGGACTGCGCGCCGAGCGACCGGGCCGGCACCTCACGCTCCGGCTGCTGAGCCTTCGCTTCGACATCGAACTGGTCGGTGACGACTCGCTCACCGGTCTTCGCCAGCCGTTCGTGATGGCCGCGAACGAGCAGGGCGCGCTCGACTACCAGCTGCTGCGGCTGTCGCTTCCGTCGCGACTCCGCCCGACCATGATCGCCCCCTCGCGGGCGCTGGCGCGGGGCAACAACGTGGTGATCTTCACCGACGACCCCTCCGCCGGGCGGCAGGTCGGGGAGTTCTCCGACGCTGCGGCAGGCATCGCGGGCCAGCACAACGTGGCAGTCGTCCCGGTCGGGCTCGTCGGCACCTTCAAGCTCAAGGACATCCTCAAGCTGCCGCTGACCACCAAACCGAAGGTCTCGATCAGGTTCGGCGCCCCGCTGTACCCGCGTGGGCGCGGGCTGGAGGAGTCGACCTCCGAGCTGCAGCACCGCGTCGAGCAGTTGGTGCACGAGGGCGACCTGAGCTGGTGGACGGTCGAACGACGCCGCGTGGAGGGGCCCTCTGCGCCCTCGCCTGACCAGACGCCCCGCTGGCGGCGCCTGTGGGACCAGGCCGCCCCGGCAAAGGATCCCCGGCCGCGCATCTGGCGGTAAGCTGAGCGGCATGGAAGCCTACGTGGAGCCCCATCTCCGGTGGAGGCTCTTGGGCCAGGAGGACGTGGCGGAGGTGGAGAGCTTCCGCAGCCAGTTGGAGGCACTGGACAACTCGGTCCTCTCCGGCATGGCGTCAGCCATCATGGACACCGATCTCCTCCCTGCCGATGGCATGGCGGTCGGCGGCTGGGACGCCTATGACTCCCTCTCGGCCTTCGGCGTGTCCTTCATCGCGAGCACCGATCCGCTGCGGATCTACGTGATGGGGGGCGTGCATCCGGTGCACCGGCACATGCTGATCGGCACCTCCCTGCTGCGCTGGCAGGTCGAGCAGGCTAGGCACTGGCGCGATGCGAACCACCCCGACCAGCCGCTGTGGCTCGGCTGTTACGCGGAGATCGGACGCCCCGGCCTCGAGCGGGTCGCTCTGAAGCTCGGCTTCACGGCGGAGCGCTACTACTACGACCTGCACCGCGATCTCAGCCGGCCCCTCGCCGTGCCGCGCTCGCCGGGCATCGACGTCGCAGGCTTTCGCGCCGAGGACAGCGAGGCGGTGCGGGTGCTGCACAACCTCTGCTTCCAGGCCATCGGCGGCTCGGAGGTCCTGCGCGAGGTCTGGGACGCACGCCTCGCAGACCCCGCCTTCCGGCCCGACTGGTCCTTCGTCGCGCGTGACGGAGACCGCATCATCGGGTACGCGATGAGCGCGGTGGACGGCGAGGAGAACGGCGGCTGGACCGAGCGGTTCGGCGTGCACCCCGACTACCGTCGCCGCGGCATCTCGCTCGCGCTGCTCGGTCACTGCCTGCACGCGATGCGGGCCTCCGGCTGCACCGAGGCGGGCATCGGCATAGACACCCCGGACGGCCTTGGCCTCTCCCGCCTTGCTGGTGAACTCGACTACACCACCCGCGACGCCGTGGCGCTCCTCAGCCGCGTGGTCTGATCCCGGAGCCGGGTCCGGCCGCGCCCACGGCGTCGGTATGCGGTCGGCTGGGCGGAGCACGATAAGCTTCGCCAGAGACCAGATGAATACTGAGCGACGAGAAGGTGGGACCGGATGAGCGGCCATTCCAAGTGGGCGACGACGAAGCACAAGAAGGCGGTCATCGACGCCAAGCGCGGCAAGCTGTTCGCGAAGCTGATCAAGAACGTCGAGGTCGCGGCGCGACTCGGCGGCGGCGACCCCTCGGGCAACCCGACGCTGTACGACGCGATCCAGAAGGCGAAGAAGTCGTCGGTCCCCAACGACAACATCGACCGCGCCGTCAAGCGCGGCTCCGGCGCGGAGTCCGGCGGCGCCGACTACGAGACCATCATGTACGAGGCCTACGGCCCCGCGGGCGTCGCGATCCTGATCGAGTGCCTGACCGACAACCGGAACCGCTCCGCCTCCGACGTCCGCGTCGCCGTCACCCGCAACGGCGGCACCATGGCCGACGTCGGCTCCGTGCAGCGCCTGTTCTCCCGCAAGGGAGTCGTCGTGGTGCCCAAGAAGCAGAACTCCGGCGAGCTCTCCGAGGACGCCCTGCTGGAGGCCGCGCTCGAGGCGGGCCTCGAGGAGGTCTCCGACGACGGTGACGAGTTCGAGGCCTACACCGACCCGAACGACCTGGTCGAGGTGCGCAAGGCGATCGAGGCCGCCGGCCTCGACTACGACTCCTCCGAGGTCCAGTTCGTGGCCTCCTTCGACCAGGCCGTAGACTCGGTCGACGTGGCGCAGAAGGTGTTCAGGATCATCGACGCGCTCGACGACTCCGACGACGTGCAGAACGTCTACACCAACGTCGACCTCACGCCAGAGGTCGCCGAGGCGCTCGAAGAAGAGGACTGATCCGGACAGGGGACTGAGGCTGTGCGAGTCATCGGGATCGATCCCGGCCTGACCCGCTGCGGGGTCGGGATCGTCGAGGGAACGGTCGGCCGACCACCGCGGCTGGTCGCGGTCGGCGTCGTGCGCACCCGCGTCGGAGACGATCTCGCCTCGCGTCTGCTCGCGCTCGAGGCCGGGCTCACCGAGTGGTTCGACGAGTACCGGCCAGAGGCCGCAGGGATCGAGCGGGTCTTCGCGCAGCACAACCTCAGCTCCGTGATGGACACGGCGCAGGCCTCGGGCGTCGCGGCGCTCACCGCGGCGCGCAGGGGCCTTCCCGTCACCTTCCACACACCCAGCGAGGTCAAGGCGGCGGTCACCGGGTCCGGCAATGCAGACAAGGCGCAGGTCTCCGCGATGGTCGTCCGGATCCTGAAGCTCACGGCAGCGCCGAAGCCGGCCGACGCAGCCGACGCCCTCGCCATCGCCGTCACCCAGGTGTGGCGTGGGGCGGTCACCAACAGATACGCCGCGGCAGTCGCGGCAGCCAAGGGGAAGCGATGATCGCTCAACTGACAGGCACCGTGCTCAAGGCCGGGGCCACCTCCTGCGTGCTCGACGTCGGCGGGGTCGGCTTCCTCGCCCATGTGACCCCGTCAACGGCGGCCGCGCTGCGGCCGGGGGAGGCCGCGACGCTGCACACGTCGATGGTGGTGCGCGAGGACTCCATGACGCTTTTCGGGTTCGCCGAGGAGGGGGAGCGCGAGGCGTTCGAACTCGCCCAGACGGCGACCGGGGTCGGGCCGAAACTGGCGCTGGCGATCGTCTCGGTGCTCACCCCTTCCGACCTGCGCCGAGCGGTGCAGGCCGAAGACCTCGCCCGCCTCTGCTCGGTCCCGGGAATCGGCCGCAAGGGTGCACAGAAGCTCGTGATCGAGCTCAAGGACAAGGTGCTGGCCCTCGCCGCGGAAGGCGAGGACACGGTGACCACCGCGTCTCCCGAGCAGCCGGAGGTGTGGCGCGCTCAGGTCTCCGAGGGTCTGCAGGGCCTCGGCTGGTCGGCCCGCGACGCGGAGGCCGCCTGTGACAACGTGGCACACCTCGTCGAGGAGAATCCCGACCTCGGCATGGGCCAGCTGCTGCGCGCAGCGCTCAACTCGCTTGCGAGGAAGTAGTGGAACACTCAGAGGTCGACCCCAACGCGTTCGTGGAGGAACGCGACTACGAGTCGGCGCTGCGCCCGAAGACCCTCTCCGAGTTCGACGGACAGCCCCGCGTGCGTGAGCAGCTCGGACTCGTGCTCGAGGCGGCCATGCACCGGGGGACCGCCCCCGACCACGTGCTCCTGTCCGGACCACCCGGGCTGGGCAAGACGACGCTCGCCATGATCATCGCCGCCGAGCTCGGGACGGGGCTGCGGATCTCGTCCGGGCCGGCCATCCAGCACGCGGGCGACCTCGCCGCCATCCTCTCGGGCCTCGACGAGGGCGACGTGCTGTTCCTCGATGAGATCCATCGGCTCTCGCGGCCGGCGGAGGAGATGCTCTACCTCGCCATGGAGGACTTCCGGGTCGACGTGATCGTCGGTAAGGGCCCCGGCGCGACCGCGATCCCGATCAATCTGCCCCCGTTCACCCTCGTCGGCGCGACGACCCGGGCTGGGATGCTGCCAGGGCCGCTGCGCGACCGGTTCGGGTTCACCGGCCAGCTCGACTTCTACGACCCGGCCGACCTGGCGGGCATCGTCGAGGCCTCCGCGGCAAAGCTCGGCATCAGCATCGACGAGCAGGCCCGCGGTGAGATCGCGCGCCGCTCGCGCGGCACCCCCCGCATCGCCAACCGGCTGCTGCGCCGCGTGCGCGACTTCGCCCAGGTGAAGGGCCACGCCACCGCCCACCGAGACGTCGCCCGCTCCGCGCTGGAGCTCTACGAGGTCGACGAACGCGGCCTCGACCGGCTCGACCGCGGCGTGCTCGACGCCCTGTGCAGGCTCTTCGACGGCGGCCCGGTGGGGCTGTCCACCCTCGCGCTCAGCGTCGGTGAAGAGATCGAGACGGTCTCCGAGGTCGCCGAACCCTTCCTGATCCGGGAGGGCCTGCTCGTGCGCACCCCGAGGGGCCGGGTGGCCACGAGAGCGGCATACCGCCACCTCGGCATCCGACCCCCCGCCGCCATGCCCGCGCTGTTCGACGACGACGAATGACTGTCGTGCGGCTTATTGACACGCCTCCGCTATTCTGAGCGGTGGCCCAGCCTCAACCGGAGTAATAACCATGGAAATGATCCTGCTACTGGTCGCAATGTTCGCGATCATGTACTTCCTGATGATCCGTCCGCAGCAGAAGAAGATGCGCGAAGACCAGGAGATGCGCAACCAGCTCGCCGAGGGCGACCGCGTGCTCCTGACCTCCGGCATCTTCGCCACGATCGCCCACGTCGGTGAGCGTCAGATGATCGTCGAGCTGGCCCCCGGCCTCGAGGTCACCATCCTCAAGGGCAACGTCGCTCGCAAGGTGACGCCCGAGGACGAGGAGTTCGAGTTCACCGACGAGGTGGCCCCCGCGGTCGTTGCCGACGAGTACGACGGCGTGGCCGACTCGCTCCAGCCCTCCGACTTCCTCACCGAGGAGACCCGCACCTCCGAGACCACCGAGGCCACCGACCCGGTGACGGGGGAGCCGGTCGTCGAGGAGAGCGTCGTCGAGGACGACACATCGACCTACAAGCCCTGGGACCGCACCGCTGGCCCGTCGTTCGAGGCCCCCGATGAGACGCCGCGCACGGAGGACAACAAGTAACCGTGGCGACAACCGCTAAGCGGCGCCGACCAGGCGTCGTCCTGACAGTCTTCCTGCTCATCATCATCGGCATGTACGTGATCATGGCTGCCACGAAGACCTGGACCCCCAAGCTCGGCCTCGACCTCCGGGGCGGCCAGACGATCACCCTGACGGCGACCAACAGGTCGGTCCCGATGGAATCGCTCGAACTGGCCCGCGACATCATCCAGCAGCGCGTCGACGGCCTCGGCGTCGGTGAGGCGTCAGTCGCCGTCCAGGGCGACCGCAACATCGTCGTCTCGGCCCCGAACGTCGAGCGCGACGACCTGGCCGAGCTCGTCGGCACCACCGCTCAGCTCGCCTTCCGCCCCGTCCTCCAGGTGGGCGCGGGAACCGGTCCCTCGGGTGGCGAGAGCCCCGACCCATCGGCCGACCCCTCCGCGACGCCGAGCGAGACCCCGCTTCCCGGTCTCCCCACCGCTCCTGCGAGCCCCACCCCGACGCCGACGGCCACGCCGAGCGGCGAGAGCGGTGACGGCGCCGACTCGGAGGCACTCCTCCCGATGAGCGAGGTGCTGGCCTACCAGCCGACCGAGGCCGATCTGGCCGACTTCGAGTCCTTCACCTGCGGCGACGACACCCACGACGATCCGTCGCGTGCGCTGGTGGCCTGCGACGAGAGTGGGACGAGCAAGTACCTGCTCGGACCGATCGCGATCCGTGGTCAGGACCTCAACACTGCCTCGTTCGGCGTGCCCCAGGGTGAGCTGGCCTACGCAGTGACGCTCGACTTCAACAGCGAGGGGACCACGCGGCTCGGCGAGCTCACCGGCGCCCTCGTCGCGCAGGCCGAGCCGCGCAACATGTTCGCCATCGTGCTCGACGGCAATGTCGAGTCCGCAGCCACCGCCCAGGACAGGATCGCCAACGGCGAGGCCATCATCCGTGGCGGATTCACCGCCGAGAGCTCCGCTGCGCTTGCCAACGTGCTGAAGTTCGGCTCCCTTCCGCTCAGCTTCGAGCCGAGCCAGGTGGAGACCGTTTCTCCGACGCTCGGTGGTGAGCAGTTGCGCGTCGGCATCATCGCGGGCCTGCTCGGCCTCGCCGTCGTCGCGCTGTACTCGTTCCTGTACTACCGCGCGATGGGCATCGTGGTCGTCCTCTCGCTGGCCGTGGCCGCAGCTGCGACCTACTCGATGATGGTGCTGCTCGGATCGGTGTTCGGGTTCGCGCTCAACCTGCCTGGCATCGCGGGCGCGATCGTCGGTATCGCCGTGACGGCGGACTCGTTCATCATCTACTTCGAACGGATCCGAGACGAGATCCGCGAGGGGCGCTCCCTGAAGTCCGCCCTCCTGTCGGGCTGGGAGAAGGCTCGCGGCACGATCCTCATCTCCGACGCGGTGTCGCTGCTTTCGGCCGTTGTGCTGTTCATCCTCGCGGTCGGTTCGGTGAAGGGATTCGCGTTCACGCTCGGCCTGACCACCCTGCTCGACCTCGCCGTGGTGTTCTTCTTCACCAGGCCGCTGGTCGAACTGCTCGGCCGCACGAAGTTCTTCGGTGAGGGTCGCAAGGGCTCCGGGCTGGATGCAGCAAAGATGGGCGTGACCCAGGACTCCCTGCTCGGCAGGCGCCTGCGCCGCAGGACGACCCCCTCGACGACCACCCCGCAGGAGGCCTGAGATGGCTGAGCAGACTCAGAAGAAGCTCGGCATCGCCGAGCGGCTCTACACGGGCCAGCTGTCCTATGACTTCATGAAGGCCAGGAAGTTCTGGTTCACGTTCTCCGCGGTGCTCGTGGCGCTCACGCTGCTCGTGCTGCTGGTGCGTCCCCTCAACCTCGGCATCGAGTTCAAGGGCGGCACGGACTTCCAGGCCCCGATGAAGATCGGGGCGACCACCGTCGACGATGTGCGTTCACATCTCAACGACCTCTCGGTCACAGACCTCGAGGCGCAGGTGTTCTCGCTCGGCGACAGCCAGATCCGGATCCAGACCAGGTCGCTCTCACCGGAGGAGACCACCACCACCCGCGCCGAGATCGCGACGCTGGCCGGCGTCGAACCAGGAGACGTGACCTACAACGCGATCGGCGCCTCGTGGGGTCAGCAGATCACGAAACAGGGCGTCATCGCGCTGCTGGTCTTCATGGGACTTGTGATGCTGCTGATCGCCGCCTACTTCCGCGACTGGAAGATGTCGGTGGCCGCCATAGTGGCGGTGCTGCACGACCTTGTGGTCACGGTCGGCGTCTACGCCGCGGTCGGGTTCACCGTGACCCCGTCCACGGTGATCGGCGTGCTGACCATCCTCGGGTACTCGCTCTACGACACCGTCGTGGTCTTCGACAAGATCCGCGAGAACATCAAGGGCCTCGAGCAGACCAACCACACCTACTCGTACCAGGCCAACCTGGCGATCAACCAGGTGCTGGTGCGTTCGCTGAACACCACGATCATCGGCGTGCTGCCCGTGCTGGCGCTGTTCGTGGCCGGTGCGACGCTGCAGAGCGGACCGCTCGCAGACCTCGGCCTGGCCCTGCTCGTCGGCATGATCGCCGGCGCTTACTCGTCGCTGTTCATCGCGGCCCCGCTCCTTGCGTGGCTGCGGGAGCGCGAGCCGGGCATGGTCGCGCACCGCGAGCAGATCGAGCGGCGCAAGAAGCGTCACGAGGCGAAGGCCGAGGTCAAGGCCTCGCACCACCGCGAAGCGGTCGCCGCGACGACGAGCCCGACGGGCACGACGCCGTCCGATGCACAGGCGAGACAACAGAGGCGCACGGCCAGCAGCCGCGCGGACCGGAAGAAGCACAAGTGAGCACAGATCCGAGGAGTGAACTGATCGGCGGCCTGATCGTCGACGTTCCCGACTTCCCCAAGCCGGGAGTGGTGTTCAAGGACATCACCCCGCTGTTGGCCTCGCCCGAGGGGTTCCAGGCCACCGTCGACACCCTCGTCGAGTCCGCCCCAGAAGGGGTGGACGTCGTGGTCGGGATGGAGGCCCGCGGGTTCATCTTCGCCGCGCCCGTCGCGCTGGCCCTCGGGGCGGGCTTCGTGCCCGTCCGCAAGCCGGGAAAGCTGCCTGGGGAGACGCTCAGCCACTCGTTCGAGCTCGAGTACGGCTCGGAGACGCTCACCATCCACCGCAACGCCATCACCCCCGGCGCGCGCGTGTTGGTGGTCGACGACGTGCTCGCCACCGGCGGCACGATCGGTGCGACGGCCGAGCTGCTGAAGGCCATGGGTGCCGAACTCGTGCACGTCAGCGTCGTCATGGAGCTCAGCTTCCTGCACGGCCGTGAGCGTCTGGCAGGCCTCGGCATCGACAAGTGCACCGCTCTGGTGACAGTCTGAACCGATGGAGAAAATCCAGGTGGGAGCCTCCAAGGGGGGCATCCTCTCGATGGTCAGCCTCCCGCGGATCGCGACCAGCCCCTTCAAGGAGCTGGCGCGCCGCGGGTTGCTGGCCCTCGGCCTGCTGCTTCTGACCACGATGCTGGTGTGGCTCGACCGCGGCGCCTACATCGACAACACCGGCCAGGACGGCGTCTCCTTCATCGACGCCCTCTATTACGCGACGGTCACCGTCACCACGACGGGCTACGGCGACATCACGCCCATCGCCCCGCACGCGAGGCTGATCAACGCCCTCGTGATCACGCCCCTGCGCATCTCGTTCCTCGTCGTGCTGGTCGGCACGACCATCGAGGTGCTGGCGAATCAGGGCAGCCGCGCCATCAAGGACTCGATCTGGAGGAAGAAGATGCGCAACCACATCGTCGTGATCGGGTACGGCACCAAGGGACGCAGCGCGGTCAACACCCTGCGGCGCCAAGGTGAGAAGCCGGACAAGATCGTCGTGATCGACGCCTCGACCGCCGCCGTGAACGAGGCCAACTTCGACGGCTACGCGGCCTTCCAGGGGGACGCGACCCGCCGGTCGCTGCTGCGTCGCGCCGAGGTGAGCAAGGCCAGGCAGGTGATCATCTCGCTCGACCGGGACGACGCCGCCATCCTCACCACGCTGACGGTGCGCCAGCTCAACCCGACCGCGGGCGTGATCGTCTCGGTCCGCGAGCACGAGAACGTTCCGCTGGTCAGACAGTCCGGCGCCTCCGCTGTCGTGACCAGCTCCGAGACGGTCGGCCGACTGCTCGGCCTCTCGGCGATCGGTCCGGAGATGGGCACGATCATGCAGGACATGCTCACCGGAGCCGAGGGCCTCGAGGTGCATCAGCGCCTCGCCACCGCCGACGAGGTCGGCCAGCCGCCCTCCGCCGTCCTGGGGGAGCGCGTGATCGGCATCATCCGCAACGGAACGCTTCGCCGGTTCTACGACAAGTCGGCCACCAGGATCGAGGTCGGCGACGAGCTGATCGTCGTGCGGAGGGCCCAACCACCCTCCCCGAAGGACAAGAACATCTTGCACTCCTTCGAGGACTAGCCCGGGCAGGCATATCGGCGCCGACCCGTCGAGGTGAACACCCCTGGGGAGACCCCGCACCCGGTTGCGCGTCGGCACTAGACTCTGCCCATGGCAGATGAGGCGTTGACGGGGGCTTCCCGGCTGGTGACCGGTCCCGAACAGCCGCGCCTGCGGATGCGGCACAGGCTGGCGCGTCTCGGCGCGGTGCAGTCGAAGTCTGCCGTCCTCGACCCACTGTTCCGGATCATCCGCACGACCCATCCGAAGGCCGACCTCGCGGTGATCGAGCGGGCCTACCGCACCGCGGAGCACCACCACCAGGGCCAGACCCGCAAGTCGGGCGATCCGTACATCACGCATCCGCTCGCCGTCGCCACGATCCTCGCCGAGCTCGGCATGACCGAGCCCGTGCTCGTCGCGGCCCTGCTGCACGACACCGTCGAGGACACCCCGTACAGCCTGGACCAGCTGCGCAGCGACTTCGGCGAAGAGGTCGCGCGGATGGTCGACGGCGTGACAAAGCTGGACAAGCTGGAGTACGGCGAGACGGCAAAGGCCGAGACCATCCGCAAGATGATCATGGCCACCAGCGAAGAGGTCCGCGTGCTGGTGATCAAGCTCGCCGACCGCCTGCACAACATGCGCACCCTCGGCTACCTCCGCCCGGACAAGCGGGTCAGGATCGCGACCGAGACGCTCAACATCTTCGCGCCGCTCGCGCACCGCCTCGGCATGAACACGATCAAGTGGGAGCTCGAGGACCTGTCGTTCGCCACGATCGAGCCGAAGGTCTACGCCGAGATCGTCGACATGGTCGCCCAGTCGGCCCCCGGCCGCGAACGCTACCTGCGCGAGCTGATCGCCGAGTTCCAGGCGAAGCTGGCCGAGTCGAAGATCCAGGCCACCGTCTACGGCCGCCCGAAGCACTACTACTCGATCTACCAGAAGATGATGGTCCGCGGCCGCGACTTCCGCGACATCTACGACCTGATCGGGCTGCGCGTGCTGGTCAACGACGTCAAGGACTGTTACGCGGTCCTCGGCGTGGCTCACGCGGGCTGGAAGCCCATTCCCGGTCGTTTCAAGGACTACATCGCGGGTCCGAAGTTCAACATGTACCAGTCGCTTCACACGACGGTGCTGGGCGCGAACAACGAGCCGATCGAGTTCCAGATCCGCACCCACGAGATGCACCGCCGCGCCGAGTACGGTGTGGCGGCCCACTGGAAGTACAAGCAGGACCTGCGCGAAGGTGTGACGCCAGAGGAGGCGGGCCTCAAGGCCATGCACCAGCTCGGCGTGATGAGCAAGGAGACCGAGGACCCGAGCGAGTTCCTCGACTCGGTGCTGTTCGAGATCAACTCCGACGAGATCTACGTCTTCACTCCGAAGGGGGAGGTGATGGCGCTCCCCGTCGGCGCGACCCCGGTGGACTTCGCCTTCGCCGTCCACACGGAGGTCGGCTACCGCACGATCGGGGCCCGGGTCAACGGGCGGCTCGTCGCGCTCAGCACCCCTCTGCAGCAGGGCGACAAGGTCGAGGTGCTCACCTCGAAGGCTGAGGGCGCGGGCCCAAGCCGTGACTGGCTCGGTTTCGTCGTGTCCTCGCGGGCGAGGCAGAAGATCCGCCAGCACTTCTCCCGCGAACGCCGCGACGAGGCGATGGAGCAGGGCAAGGAGACCCTTGCCCGCGACCTGCGCCGGGCGGGTGTGCCGATGCAGCGCCTCCTCACGCTGGAGAACCTGACGGCCGTCGCCAACGAGCTCGGCTACAAGGACGTGCCCAACCTGTACGTCGCGATCGGCGAGGCCCACCTGGGCGCGCAGAGCGTAGTGGAGAAGCTGGTCCAGCTGCACGGTGGCGAGGAGGAGACGGTCGACACCGTCACCGAGGACGTCGTCGTCAGGCAGCGCCGCCGGCCGGTCAGTGACGGCGCGCAGATCCTCGTCGACGGCGACGACTCGGTCGTGGCCAAGTTCGCCAAGTGCTGCTACCCGCTGCCCGGCGACGAGATCATCGGGTTCGTCACCAAGACCGACGGCGTCTCCGTGCATCGCGCCGACTGCTCCAACGTGCCCGCCCTGAAGAAGGAGCCCGAGCGGATCGTCCCGGTCAGCTGGGCCGATGGCGAGGCCAGCGCCACGTTCGTGGTCACCATCCAGATCGAGGGCCTCGATCGGGCGCGCCTGCTTTCCGACGTCTCCTCGGCGCTGTCGGAACAGCACCTCGACATCCTCTCGGTCAACATCTCCACGAACAAGCACCGCCAGTTCACGGGCAAGTTCACCTTCGAGTCGGCCGACCCGACCCACCTGCAGCACGTGATGAACCAGGTGCGTAGGGTTCCTGGCGTCTACGACGTCTTCCGCATCTCCGGCTGAGCCCCGGAGACGCACAGGGGCTGCGGCCCCCTTCGGGGAGCCGCCGCCTCAGCGTCTCATCTGGTTACCGGGTGAACTCGCTCAGCGTCTCGCGCGCCTGGTCGAGCCAGCTGGTGTAGGTCTCGATCGACTTCGTCGCGTCCTTGACGCCCCGGGAGTCGCCCTTCGCCTCGGCCTTGTCGAGGTCGGCCTGCAGCTTCGCGATCTGGTCCTCGAACATCTTGACGGTGTCCTCGGCACGCTTGCGGGCCTCGGGATCGGTCCTGCGCCACTCCTCGGCCTCCAGCGCTGCGACCTTGTCGCCGATGGAGCGCACCTTCGAGTCGATCTCGCGCATCGCGCCGCGCGGGACGTGGCCGAGCCCGTTGAACTTCTCGAGGAACTCGCGGTGGATGCCCTTCGCCTGGTCGACGTCGGTGACGCCCTCCAGATCGGCTGTCACCTGCTGCACGAGGGCCTGCTTCGCGGCGAGGTTCTCGGCCTGCTCCCCGTCGACCGCGCTCTGAGCCGCGGTGCGGGCATCGAAGAACTGGTCCTGGATCGCGCGGAACCGGCCCCACAGGGCGTCGTCATCGGCGCGGCGTGCGCTGCCGGCGGCCTTCCAGCGCTGCATGAGATCGCGGAATGCGGCCGACGTCGGGCCCCATTCGGTGGAGGAGGCCAGCGGCTCGGCCTCCGCGATGATGGCCTCCTTCTCCGCCTTCGCGGAGTCGCGACGCGTGTTCAGTTCGCTGAAGTGCGCCTTACGGCGCCGCGTGTACTGCGTGCGGGCCGACGAGAAGCGGTGCCACAGTTCGTTGTCCGTTGTGCGGTCGACGCGGGGGAGTGCCTTCCACTCCTCGAGCAGGACGCGGAAGCGGTCGACGCCGCCCCGCCAGTCGTTGCCCTGCGAGAGCGCCTCGGCCTCCTCGACCATCGCCTCCTTCGAAGCGATGGTGGCGGCGTTCTGCTCCGCGCGCTGGGCCTTGCGGGCCTCGACCTGGGCGGGCAGCAGTTCGGTGAGGGCGTCGAGGCGCTTGGCGAGGGAGTCCAGGTCGCCGACGGCGTTGGCGTCGGTCACGTTGGTCTTCGCTGATGCGATCGCGTGCTTGGCCTCCTCAGGCGACATCGCCTGGGCCGCGACGCGGGACTCGAGAAGAGTCACCTCGGCAGCGAGGTTCTCGAAGCGGCGGACGTAGAACGCCATGGCCTCTTCAGGGGTGGAGTCGGGGATCTGCCCGACACTTCGTTCAGTGCCACCCGAAATGACGTAGACCGTTCCGTCGGGATCGACTCGGCCGAAATCAGCGGGCGCTTGCGGTTCGCTCATGGTCCCAATCTAGCCGGATAGGGTGGCCTTGTGCTTGTTCAGCCCATCACCGTATCGCCATGGCAATCGAATTGTTATCTCGTCTGCGTCTCCGAGGAGGCGAGCGAGGTACTGATCGTCGATCCGGGGATCACCTCCGCCGGGCCCGTGACGGCCGCGATCGAGGAGTTGGGCCTTGAACCGGTCGCCCTGCTCGGCACCCATGGTCACGTCGACCATGTCGGCGATGCACACCTGCTCGCCGCCCGTTTCGGCATCCCGCTCTACCTGTCCGAGGCCGATCAGGCCTGGCTCACCCGACCCGGCGAGGGGCTCGGACCGCGCGGCAACGCGATGATGGCCCAGATGACCGGAAGCGATCAGCTGCCGGCCGTCGAGGACCTGCGCGACCTCGGCGAGCCGTTCGAGGCGGCCGGGCTCACCGTCACGGCCTTCGCGGCGCCCGGACACACCCCCGGCTCCACCCTGTTGACCGTCTCGGAGCCGGGCGTCGAGGTGGTGTTCACCGGTGACGTGCTGTTCAACGGGACGATCGGGCGCACCGATCTGCCCGGCGGTAGCATGGAGCAGATGCGCGAGAGCCTCGCCCGGATCGCGGCGTCGTTCCCACCGGAGGTGCCCCTGCTTCCGGGCCACGGTGAACCGACGACCCTTGCCGCGGAGCTCTCCGCGAACCCCTACCTGCAGAACCTGTGAGGACCACCACGTGTCACGCCCCAAGCCACTGAGTGGCTTCCCCGAGTTCCTGCCGAGCGGTCGCATCGCGGAGCTCGCCGTCCTCGACATCGTCCGCTCGACCTTCGAGCTGCACGGCTTCGCACCCATCGAGACCCGCGCCGTCGAGCCCCTCGACCAGCTCTCCCGCAAGGGCGAGATCGACAAGGAGATCTACGTCGTTCGTCGCCTGCACGCCGACGCGGGTGACGCGGACGAGCTCGGCCTGCACTTCGACCTGACGGTCCCGTTCGCGCGCTACGTGCTGGAGAACGCGGGGCACCTCGCCTTCCCGTTGCGCCGCTACCAGATCCAGAAGGTGTGGCGCGGCGAGCGGCCTCAGGAGGGCCGCTACCGCGAGTTCACCCAGGCCGACATCGACATCGTCGGCCAGGCGGCCCTCGCCGCCCACCACGACGTGGAGATCCCGCTGGTGGCCATCGACGTGTTCGAGAAGCTGCACCGAGACCTCGGCCTGCCGCCCGTCACGCTGCACGTGAACAACCGCAAGCTGTCCGAGGGGTTCTACCGCGGGCTCGGCATCGAGGACACCGCCGCGGTGCTGCAGCGCGTCGACAAGCTCGACAAGATCGGCGCGGAAGCGGTGCGCGCCCTGCTGACCGACGAGGCGGGCCTGAGCGCCGCCCAGGCAGCGGCCTGCGTCGACCTCGCGGGCATCTCCGCGGCAGACGAGTCCTTCGTCGAACGGGTCCGCGCGCTCGGCGTGCAGCACGAACTCCTCGACACCGGCCTCGAGGAGCTGGCCGCGTTGATCCGCGTCGCGAGGCGTTCGGTTCCCGACCGTGTCGTCGTCGACCTCAAGATCGCGCGCGGCCTGGACTACTACACCGGCACCGTCTACGAGACGTTCCTGCAGGGCTCCGAGAAGCTCGGCTCGGTCGCCTCTGGCGGCCGCTACGACTCGCTGGCAAGCGACGGGAAGACGACGTTCCCCGGCGTCGGCTACTCGTTCGGCATCACCCGGATCCTCGCCCCGCTGATCGGCAAGGGAAAGCTCACCGCCTCGCGCAGCGTGCCGAGCGCGGTCCTGGTCGCCGTCGACAACGAGGACGCCCGCGAGCAGGCCATCGCGGTCGCCTCGCAGCTGCGCGGCCGCGGCATCCCCGTCGAGGTGGCGCCGAAGGCAGACAAGTTCGGCAAGCAGATCCGCTACGCCGAGCGACGTGGCATCCCGTACGTCTGGTTCGGCGCGGGCTATGACGACTCCGTCAAGGACATCCGCACCGGCGAGCAGCAGCCCGCCTCGCCCGCCGACTGGGCACCTCCGGCGCAGGATCTGAAGCCGACCGTGGCGGGCGCGTGAGCCAGCGGCTCGGCATCATCGGCGCCGGAAAGCTCGGCACCGCCATCGGGCGGCTCGCGCTGGACGCCGGTTACGAGGTTCGGATCTCCGGCTCCGACCGGCAGCCCATGCTGCGGCTGGTCATCGACACCGTCCTGCCCGGGGCGAGGCTGCTCCCGGAGGCCGACGTCGTCGCCGACTCCGACCTCGTGGTGCTTGCGATCCCGTTCGGGAAGGCCGACACCATCGACTACGCCGCGCTCGAGGGCAAGGTGGTCATCGACGCCATGAACGCGTGGGACGCGGCGGGTGGCCACCCCGATCCCGACTGGGACGGCACCACGAGCTCCCTCGTCGCTTCGCGCAACCCGGGCATGCGTCTGGTCAAGTCGCTCAACCATCTCGGCTACTCCGATCTGGTCGCCGACGCCCACGAGGCTGGCCATCCGCTGCGCCGCGCGATCGCCGTCATCTCTGACGACGAGGGTGCGCGCGAACGTGTCGCCGAGCTCGTCGACCGGCTCGGTTTCGACCCGGTCGAGGCGCCCCGCTCCGCGTCGCGCTGCGTCGAACCCGATTCACCCATCTTCGGCCACCCGATGGGCGCCGCCGAACTTCGGGCAGCGCTGCAGGGCGCGGTAGACTGAGCCGCTGCTGAGCTGCACCGTCTATGCAGCCAGAACTGAAAGGAATACCGTGATCCGCTCCCACGAAGCCGGCACGCTGCGCGCGTCCGACGTCGGCCAGGAAGTCACTCTCGCCGGATGGGTCGCCAAGCGCCGCGACCACGGCGGCGTCGCCTTCATCGACCTGCGCGATGCGTCCGGCATCTGCCAGATCGTCGTGCGCGACGAGTACCTCGAATCCGCAGGCATCCACGATCTGCGCAACGAGTTCTGCATCAAGGTGACCGGCGTCGTCGACGCCCGCACCGCCGAGAACGTCAACCCCAACATCCCCACGGGTGAGGTTGAGGTCGCGATCCGCGAGCTGGAGGTGCTGAACCCCGCCGCGCCGCTGCCGTTCCAGATCGACGAGCGCACCACCGTCGGTGAAGAGGCCCGCCTGAAGTACCGCTACCTCGACCTGCGCCGCCCGCGCCAGCACGAGGCACTCGTGCTGCGCTCGAAGGTCACGAAGGTGATCCGCGACGTGCTCGACGAGCACGACTTCTACGACATCGAGACCCCGACGCTGACCCGCTCGACGCCGGAGGGCGCCCGCGACTTCATCGTCCCCGCCCGCCTGCACCCCGGCAAGTGGTACGCCCTCCCGCAGAGCCCGCAGCTGTTCAAGCAGCTGCTCATGGTCGGCGGCATGGAGCGCTACTACCAGATCGCGCGCTGTTACCGCGACGAGGACTTCCGCGCCGACCGCCAGCCCGAGTTCACCCAGCTCGACATCGAGATGAGCTTCGTGGACCAGGACGACGTGATCGCGCTCGCCGAAGAGGTCATGGCCGCCTGCTGGAAGCTGATCGGCGTCGAGATCGACCGCCCGATCCCGCGGATGACCTGGCAGGACGCCATGGACAACTACGGCTCCGACAAGCCCGATCTGCGCTTCGACCTCAAGATCCGTGAGCTCACCGACTACTTCAAGGACACGCCCTTCCGCGTGTTCCAGTCGGCCTACGTCGGAGGCGTCGTCATGCCTGGCGGCGCATCGCTGCCGCGTCGCCAGTTCGACGCGTGGCAGGAGTGGGCGAAGCAGCGCGGCGCGAAGGGTCTCGCCTACATCACCGTCCAGGACGACGGCACCCTCGGCGGACCGGTCGCCAAGAACATCACCGAGGCCGAGCGCGACGGGGTCGCGGCCGCCATGGACGCCAAGCCCGGCGACGCGATCTTCTTCGCCGCGGGAGCCCGCGAGTCGTCCCAGGAACTGCTCGGCGCCGCCCGCCTCGAGATCGGTCGGCGTACCGGCCTGATCGACGAGAGCGCGTGGAGCTTCCTCTGGGTCGTCGATGCGCCGATGTTCAAGTCGACCGCCGAGGCCGAGGCCTCGGGCGATGTCGCGCTCGGACACAGCACGTGGACCGCCGTGCACCACGCGTTCACCTCGCCAAAGCCCGAGTCGATGGACACCTTCGACACGGACCCGGGCTCGGCGCTCAGCTACGGCTACGACTTCGTCTGCAACGGCAACGAGGTCGGCGGCGGCTCGATCCGTATCCACCGCCGCGACGTGCAGGAGCGCGTGCTGAAGGTGATGGGCATCTCCGAGGAGGAGGCGCAGGAGCAGTTCGGCTTCCTGATCGACGCCTTCCAGTTCGGCGCCCCGCCCCACGGCGGCATCGCGTTCGGTCTCGACCGCCTCGTGATGCTGCTCGGCGGCTTCGACACCATCCGCGACGTGATCGCCTTCCCGAAGAGCGGCGGCGGCTTCGACCCACTGACCGAGGCCCCTGCCGAGATCTCCGCGCAGCAGCGCAAGGAGGCCGGCGTGGATTTCAAGCCGGAGCCGAAGAAGGACGAGGCCGCCGCGGAGGCGGCCCCGAAGGCCTGATCAGCCAGCGTTAGGGGCGGGTCGGACGCGGTTGCGTCCGACCCGCCCCCTTTGCGTCCGCCTTTGGTCGTCTCATCTGCGACGGGGGAGGCGGGCCGGTGCCTCGCGTCGTCGAGTGGCCGGATCGGTCGGAAAGCCGCAGTCACAGGCGTGTAGGCGCCCGGCCTCGTCCCGGCCAGTGTGGGTCGGGGCACGTCGCGAGGAAGAACGCCATGACGACCACCACAACCGCAGAGGTCGAGAAGAAGAAGCGCGGCCTGCACGTGCCGGGATTCGCCCAACTGCAGCGGCCTGGCAAGTCGCTGATGCTGCCGATCGCGCTGCTTCCCGCCGCCGGGATCCTGCTGCGGCTCGGCCAGGACGACCTGCTCGGGAGGTCGACGCGCCGGTGATCGGCCCGTTCTTCGACGCCATGAGCGCCGCCGGAAACGCCATCTTCGCCAACGTCCCCCTGCTCTTCGCCGTGGGTGTCGTGATCGGGTTCGGGAAGAAGGCGGACGGATCAACCGCACTCTCGGCCGTCGCCGGATATCTCGTCATCGACGGGGTCTTCACCTCCATGTCGCCGGTAGTGCTCTCCGGGGTGGTCGACAAGGCGGGTGAGCAGGCGATGATCGACTACGGCGTCTTCGCTGGCATCATCGTCGGCCTGCTGACGGCGTGGCTCTTCGACAGGTACCACGACATCACGCTTCCCACCTATCTGGGCTTCTTCGGAGGCAGGCGCTTCGTCCCGATCGTCGTCTCTCTCGTCATCTTGATCACCGGCTTCGCGCTGAGCTGGTTCTACCCGCTGTTCAACGCTGGCCTGACCAGCCTCGGCCAGTTCATCGCCGCCTCCGGCATCTTCGGGGCCTTCACCTACGGCTTCGTCAACCGGATGCTGATCCCGCTGGGCCTGCACCACATCGTCAACAGCTAAGGCGCTCGGCGCCGCGGGTGTGATCGAGGTCGGCAATAACGTGCAGGCGATCTTCGGCACCCAGGCCGACGCCCTGAAGAACTCGATGCAGACAGCGCTCGCGGCGAACCCGATGGCGCCACCTGCCGACCTTCCCGCCCCGCCTCCTGCCGCCCCGGTCGTGGAGGAGGTCGAGCCGGCGGAGCCCGTCGCGACGACCGCGCCGGAGCCAGTCGTCTCCCCGGTCCAGGGCAGCGTCATCGCGCTGTCGGAGGTGCCTGACCCGGTCTTCTCGGGCGGAGCGATGGGGGAAGGGTTCGCCGTCATGTCAGCTGACGGCACCTTCCGTGCCCCGGCCGCAGGCAAGCTGAGCTGGTGGCGAAGACGCTCCACGCCTTCGCAGTCAAGACCGAGCCGAGTTGCTCGTCGCCATCGGCATCGACACCGTCCAACTGAAGGGGGAGGGCTTCACCCGGCCTTCAACCAGGGCGACACCGTCGAGGCTGGGGACCCGGTGGTCCG
>RRZU011449006.1_pt1 | contig 32632 bp, 33 predicted proteins | sample 2165561 | NCBI WGS metagenome assembly RRZU01 (sample SAMN10456909, study PRJNA506462) | wastewater metagenome | isolation source: wastewater sludge | place: USA: Moscow, Idaho | reverse complement strand
TCTTCGTAACGCTGCTTCTTTCTCCAATAATTCTTGTTCTTCAAGAAATTCTTGTTTATGTTTCATCTTTTCAAAGTCAGCGTAATTATAAGACTCTATTTCATTGTTTTGATTAATATCTTCATACATTAAAATTGTTGAGAGAACGTGTCCACAGGCATTATAGTCACTGTTAAAAAGACAATCGCATTTATGCTTCACTTTATCTTCAAAGAATTCTACATTGACTTCATTATAGAAACCTTGATAAGAGATTGCGGCATCAACGACCACAACATCTCCCTTAACGTCAAATTTAAAGTCATCGTACATCTCATAATCATCATAGTGATTGTAGGCCCAATTACGATTTCTTACCGATCGTGTTAAGGCATCAAATTGTCTTTTCTTCATAACACCACTCCTAAACCATTATTATACCAAAATTAGAAATATTTGCTAAGAATTAAAAAGAAGAAAACGTTTATTTGTTTTCTTCTTGATGCATATCTGAATAAAGTTGTGGGTTTTTACTCCACAGTTGAAGACTTTCTAAATCTTTTTGATCAATGTATTCTAAGTCTTGCGCTTCTTTAATAAGTGTTGAGAATGTAGAAAGTGTTTTAAAATCAATGTTCGCGTTTTTAAAGTTGGCTGTCGCCTTCTTCATTTCATAAGAGAAGATTGCGACAACCCCTAAGACCTCAGCCTTACCCTCTTTTAAGGCTTCACAGGCTTGAATACTACTTCCACCAGTAGATATTAAATCTTCAATCACAACGACCTTAGCACCTTCTTTAAGGCGTCCCTCGATTTTATTATTTTTACCATGTTCTTTAGATGACGCACGAACATATGCCATTGGAAGATTCAAATCATCCGCAATCCAACACGCTTGGGGAATTCCCGCAGTTGCGGTACCGACAATCGCCGTTACCTCTGGATAATGCTCTTTTATTAAACTGACTAATTTCTTTGTGATTGTTTGTCTAACTTCTGGATAACTTATTGTGAGTCTGTTATCACAATAAATTGGACTATTTAACCCACTTGCCCACGTATATGGCTTACTTGGACTTAAGGTCACTGCTTCAATATCTAATAATAATCGTGCGATTTTTTTTTCAGTATTCATTACATAAACTCCTTTACAATTGTTTCATAAGCTAATTTGGGATCTTCTGCTCTTGTTATTGGTCTTCCAACAACAATATAGTTTGATCCTAAGTCTTTCGCTTGTTTTGGTGTGGTAATTCTTACTTGATCGTCATCACTTTTCGCTTGAAGTCTAATACCTGGTGTTACCGTTAAGAATCCTCCCTTTGTATGTTCGTGAATTACTTTAGATTCTAAGGGTGAACAAACGACACCATTACAGCCTGCTTCTTCCGCTAATTTCGCATAATTAATAACTGACTCTTCAAGTGTTGTGGAGACAAGTTGTTCTTCTCTCATTTCTGTTTCACTTGTAGATGTTAACTGTGTTACCGCAAGTAAGACTGTCTTATCTCCTAAGCCTCTTCGAGCCGCCTTCATCATCTCTAAGCCACCTGCTGCGTGAAGATTAACCATGTCAACATCTAGCCCACTTAAGATGCGCATTGCGCGTTCAACTGTATTTGGAATATCATGAAGTTTTAAATCAAGAAATATTTTATGTCCTTGTGATTTAATTTCTTTTAAGAAATCAGATCCTCCGTTATAAAACAATTCCATTCCAACTTTTACATAAATTGGCTGATCAAAGTTTTCTAAAAAACTTAATACTTCTTTTGTACTTTCAAAATCTAATGCTACGATTACCTTATTCATTAACTGCGACCACCTTTTCATTAATTAATTCTACACTGTTATAAACTTCTTTATCTAATTCATTTAAATCATGTCCGACACATACCGCACTAACCGTATCATCAATTACATTAACCGCAGTAACTAACATTTCTACTGGACGGTTGATTGCTAATATGAAACTGTAGGCAGCTAAAGCTTCTGGACTTGTATAACCCATACCACTGATGATTGTAAAAAGTAAGATTGCTCCTGCCCCTGGTGCTGCTGGGGTACTGATTGAGCCTACAACTGTCAGTGCTAAGATTGAGATAATTTGCATCATTCCTATTTCATAGCCTGCAACACTCGCGATAAAGATTGTAGCAACTACTTGCATTACTGCTGTTCCTGTCATGTTAATCGTTGAAGCTAGTGGTGTAATAAATGAGGCGACCGATTCATTCACACCCAACTCATTGATAATCGTTTCTTGTGCTAAAGGTAAGGTTGCAGCTGATGAGGATGTTGAAAATCCGAAGGCTGCGACTTTATTAATTTTCTTAATGAAAATTAATGGATTCAAACCTGTTTTAACATATACTATGGCTGGAAAGATGATGTACATTAAGAAAAGTAGCGATACAATCATCACTAACATGTAGATGAAGGCTGGTCTTAAGTAATCAATACCATAAGCTGCGAATGTTCTGACTAACAAACAGTAGATTGCGATCGGTCCAAACTTAGTAATGGTCACTTCTAAGATATTCATGACAACGGTGTATACTTCATTATTTACTTTTACTAAGGTATCAACCTTTCCGTTTAAGCGTTGCATAAAGACCCCTATTATTAAGGCTAACACAACTACCGCAATAATGTTTCCGTTATTAGTGAACGCTGCTAAGATGTTTGATGAGAAAGCATTTAATACAATTAAGAGTGGGTTACTGTTATTAACTGTATTCTCTACAATTTCAATACTCTCTAAATTTGATAAACTAAACCAACCTAAGTTATACACACTCATTCCAACTACTGTTGCTAAGGCGAGCGATATCGTTAATAAGAAGACGAAGTTTAAGAAGCCCTTCTTCGCTAACTTATTTAATAAGCTCGTATCTTTAATATGTTCAATTGCTCTAATAATTGATGTAAAGATTAGAGGAACAAGTAACATTTGTAAGAGTCGTAAGAATATTTGTCCTACGATAAAAAAAAGACCAATAGATTTCTCATTGCCAACTGCTGTAATATCTGCAAATAAGAAATTATTGATCATGTCCCACATGTTATTTAAACCATTTGTCGTTAAAAATTCACGAATCAGAATTACAAAGATTCCTGAACCTAAGCCAAGTAATAATGTCATCATAATTTTACGAGTGAAATTATTAGTGTTTTTTGTCTTCATATTTACCCTCCTGTGTGTAATAAAAAAACTTACTGGAGAATCAATAAGTTTACAAAAAGTTATAAAATACAAAGATATATTATGTATTCCATATAAACCTCTCGTGTTTACTTAATGGATTCCATGGACTAGAATATCATAGTTTTATCTTATATACAAGTCTTTAACACTTTATACAATATTCATTTAATTGAACTTATCTTGTCTAATCATGAATAAGCCTTTACAATAGACATAGAACACTGAGGTGATTTTATGAAGAAATTAATGAATAATCCATATACGATTGAACATGATATGTTTAGCGCTTATGAGTCACTTTACTCTAACACGTTGAAACGATTTTCAAATACAGGAATCTTTGTATCAAAAGATAAGATAGATTCCGTCGCTCTTGTAAGTGGCGGTGGATCTGGACACGAACCTGCAGATATAGGTTATGTAGGCTCTAACATGCTTCAGGCCTGTACGATGGGAGAAGTCTTTATTCCCCCTCATAAAGAAGATGTTTATAAAGCGATTAAAGCAGCGGACAATGGTCAAGGCGTCTTTGTAATCATCAAGAACTTTGAAGAAGATGTTAAGAGTTTTATTTTAGGCATCGAACTTGCGAAAGAAGATGGTCATGATGTTGAATACGCTCTTGTGAATGATGATTGTTCAGTAGAAAATGATACGTATCAAAAAAGAAGACGCGGTGTTGCGGGAACTGTTCTTGTCATTAAGATTTTAGGAGCTGCCGCAGCAAAAGGATCTTCTCTTTCAGAATTAAAAGACTTAGCGAATGAGGTTATCCTTTCTATAAATACCTTGGGGGTTGCCTTAAGTTCAAGTACTTTACCAACTGAAGTTTCACCAATCTTCGATCTTCCTGAAGATATGATTTCATACGGTATTGGAATCCATGGAGAATCAGGCTATCGCTTAGAGGATTATCAAAATTCAGGCGTATTGGCACTAGAGTTATTTAATAAATTAAAATCTCAAGGAAACCTAAAAAAAAGTGATGATATCGCCCTTCTTGTAAATGGACTTGGTTCAACACCCTCGATGGAACTGATGGTCTTCTATAATGATTTAAGACAATTAGTAGACTTGGATAATATTAATATCAAATTTGCGAAAGTCGGTAATTATATGACAAGTCTTGACATGAAAGGTGTTTCGATATCGATATTAAAAATAAAAGATCCACAATGGATCGATTATTTGAATATGGAAACAAATGCCTTTGGGTGGTAATTAAAGATTAAGGAAGGATATGACTGTGTTGATTTCATCAAGAAGTTCATTAACTTCTTGTTCACAGTTATCATCAATCCATTCTCGAATGACACCAACTAAAGCATGAGCAATATATTTTGAAAGTGTTTGATAATCATCAACACTTTTTTTATCGTCTAATTGTAAAGAAATAATCTCATTGATAAAAACTTCTAATTGTTCAAGTAAGACTTCTTCAAACGCATTTTGATCATGATATGCAAGTGCACCCCGATAAAACGCTTTGTTATCTTTCAAGTAATAAAGAAATCGTTCTAAAACTTTATCAATTGGGTCATAGCCAATATAGTCCTGGATGTATTCTTTAAATTCTTGTTTATAAATCCATGTGGTAAGTTCGTACTTATCTAAGAAGTAATCATAAAAAGTCTGACGTCTTATGGATGCATGATCCATAATTTGTCGAACTGATATTTGTTGAAGCGATTGTGTCTCCATTAAATCTTTAAAGGATTTCGCAATCTTTTTTTGTGTAATGATACTTCCAGACATTAGGCACCACCTTTATTTTATTATATCATTTCACCTCACTTTTTTAACAGTCTTGGACAAATCCATGACACTGTCCGTTGTATGTAAAGCGTTTTCATCATAAGATACACATAAAGGAGGACGTATGAAGAAAATAATAAATGAAACTGATTTAATTCTTGAACAAATGTTACAAGGATTCGTGTATGAACATGAGGATCTTGTAGAACGTGTTGCAGGAAGTCATATTATTAAATCAAAGTATGAGAATAAGAATAATGTATCGCTTATTAGTGGAGGTGGTAGTGGTCATGAACCATCTCATGCCGGTTTTGTAGGGCAAGGCATGTTAAGTGCTGCAGTGTGCGGTGAAGTCTTTACTTCCCCTACTCCTGATCAAGTACTTGATGCAATACAAGCAGTGAATTATGATAGGGGTGTCCTGTTAATTGTTAAGAATTACTCTGGAGATCTCATGAACTTTGAAATGGCAATGGAATTAGCTGAGGATTTTGACATTGATGTTGAGATGGTCATTGTTAATGATGATATTGCTGTTGAGGATAGCACCTTTACAACAGGAAGACGAGGTGTTGCGGGAGTCATCCTTGTCCACAAGATTCTGGGAGCTTATGCTGACCAAGGCGCGAGTCTAATAGAACTCAAAGAACTTGGAGATAAACTTGTTAAAAATATTAAGACACTTGGAGTTGCACTTAAAGCCGCAACAGTACCCGCAGTTGGAAAACCTGGATTTAGTCTTGAAGAGGATGAAATTGAATTTGGTGTAGGTATTCATGGAGAGCCTGGTTATCATAAGACTAAAATCTTATCTTCAAAAGACCTTGCGAATACAATGATTGATAAACTTCGGGGCGAATTTAAATGGAAGGCAAATGAAAACTACGGTGTACTCGTTAACGGACTGGGAGCGACACCTTATATGGAACAACATATTTTTATGAATGATGTTAGAGAACGCTTAGACAATGAGAAATTAGCGGTCACATTTAAAAAATCAGGAAACTTAATGACAGCACTGGATATGACAGGTCTTTCATTAACGCTAATTCACTTAGAAGATAAAGAGTGGGTTGATGCACTTAATTATAGTGTAAATACCCCTGAATGGAGGATTTTATGAATCAAGATTTAGTATTATGGTTAAAAGTTTACGCACAATTAATAAAAGAAAACAAAGATTTATTAAATGAACTTGATACACCTATTGGTGATGGGGATCATGGGACGAATATGGATCGCGGTATGAGCGCAGTTATCGAAGTCTTAGAACAAGAAACATTTGATAGTAATGAGGCTCTTCTTAAGAAAGTTGGGATGACACTTCTTTCTAAAGTCGGTGGTGCTTCTGGTCCATTATACGGATCAGCGTTTATCGCAATGGCTAAAGTTATTGATCAAAGTCTTTCAAATGATGTCCTTACAGCCGGATATGAATCAATATCAAAACGAGGTAAAAGTGAGTTAAACGAAAAAACAATGTTGGATGTATGGATTCCTTTATCAAAATCAGACTTAGATAAACTTACTAAAGAAGAGATTCATACTTTGTCTGATCGTACAAAAGACACGAAAGCTACAAAAGGACGTGCTTCCTTTCTTGGAGAGCGTTCAATAGGATACATTGATCCCGGATCACTATCATCTGCCCTACTCTTTGAAGCCGCTTTGAAGGTCGGGGTATTACATGGATAAACAATATGGTGTATTACTCGTATCCCATGTATATGATGCCGCTTATGGAATTACAAAACTTATGGATGAAGTAGCATCTGATGTCTCAATCACATTTAGTGGTGGAACTGAGGATAAAGGCGTTGGAACAAATTTAGAATTAATTCTAAAAGCAATTGAGGCTAATGAATGTGATGATTTACTAGTATTTTATGATCTCGGCAGTTCAAAGATTAACTTAGAGATTGCGGAAGAAATGACGGATAAGAACTTGAATATCTATGATGTTGCATTTCTTGAAGGGAGTTATACTGCTGCAGCCTTACTACAGGCAGGAGTTGCTCTTGAAGAAATTGAGAGACAACTCTCAGAAATTGTTATTAAATAGAAAAGGATGGAATAAACAATATGAGAAAAGCTTTTATATCACCTACTAAATACGTACAAGGTGAAAATGAATTATTAAACTTAGGATATTTTGTAAGTACATTTGGAAAGAGTGCATTAGTAATCGCTCATGAAGATGATGTTAAACGTGTTGAACATCAATTAAAAGAAACACAAGATAAATTTGGTATTGACCTAATCATTAGTAAGTTTAACGGAGAATGTACACGTGAAGAAATTAAGCGACTTCAGGATGAAGCGAAGGCTAAAAATACAGATTGTATTGTTGGACTTGGTGGCGGAAAGGCGATTGACACGTCGAAGTGTGTTGCGGAAGGTGATCACTTGATTATCGTTCCAACAATCGCTGCGACTGATGCGCCGACAAGTCACTCTGCAGTCATGTACTTTGAAGATGGTACCTTTGATGATTATGCTTACTTTAAGCAAAGCCCGAGTGTCGTCTTAGTGGACACAACAATAATCGCAAAAGCCCCTGCTCGTTTTTTAGCAGCAGGTATTGGTGATGCACTATCAACGTACTTTGAAGCTCGTGCTAACAGTTATTCATATGCAAACATTAATGCCGGTCTTCCAATGGGAGTTCGTGAAGGTTTAACAAATGGAGCTAAACCTACAATCGCAGCTCAAGTCTTAGCAAAAACATGTTATGACGTCATTTTAGAGTATGGGGTTGCGGCGATGATTGCCTGTGAACAAGGCATCGTCACACCAGCCCTTGAGAACGTTGTAGAAGCAAATATTTTACTTTCGGGATTAGGGTTTGAAAGTGCTGGTCTTGCGGCTGTACACGCAGTACATGACGGATTAACAGCGCTTGAAGGAACTCACAGTTATTATCATGGTGAAAAGGTCGCTTTCTCAGTACTCGTACAACTTGTATTGGAAGATGCGGACACAGATGAGATTAATGAAGTCCTTGAATTCTCCAGCAGCATCGGCCTTCCAATTTGCTTAGAAGATATTGGAGTTGATAGTATTAGCTTTGAAGAGGCAATAGAAGTTGCTAAAAAAGCATGTATTCCAGAAGAATCAATTCATTCAATGCCATTTGAAATTAGCGAAGAAGCCGTCGCAAGTGCTATAATAGGTGCAGATGAAATCGGTAAAAAATACAAAGAAGGCATCCTTCTTTAGAAAAGAGGGTATTATGAAAAAAGAGACGTTTAGTTTTAAATCTAGTAATAAGAGAACGGATATTAATGCGATCAAATGGACAGTAGACAATCCAAAAGCAATCCTTCAATTAGCACACGGTATGGTAGAGTTTATTGATCGCTATGATGACTTTGCTAAGTTTTTAAACAAACATGACATTTTAGTCGTTGGACACGATCACTTAGGACATGGACACTCTGTTGTCAGCCAAGATGAATGGGGATTCTTTGATGATCATGATGCGACTCAATACTTAATTGATGACATGCATCATATCACAATGGTATTTAAAGAATCATACCCAAATGTTCCCTATTTCGTATTTGGTCATAGTATGGGTTCCTTTATCACAAGATACTACTTAACACAGTACAGCCAAGTTGTTGATGGTGCCATTATTTGTGGAACAGGACAAAACCCCAAACTCGAATTAATTGGAGGAAAGACCTTAGCAGGAATTATTTCAACATTTAAAGGAAATCGTTATCGCAGTAAACTTATCGATGATCTTGCCTTTGGTTCAATGAATAAAGCTGTTAAAAACCCTAGAACTGACAAAGATTGGTTAAGCCGTGATCCAAAACAAGTTGATCTATATTTAGGAGAACCACGGTGTAACTTTATGTTCACCTTAAATGGATATAAACACCTCTTTGATACATGTTTAAAAGTACAAGATAAAAAATACATCAATAACATTCGAAAAGACCTTCCAATACTCATGATATCAGGAGATGAAGACCCGGTCGGTGGAAAAGAAGGTAAACGTGTTCTTGAAGTTTACGAACAGTTTAAATCAATCGGCATTAATAATATTGAATGTATTTTATATCCAGAGTATCGCCACGAAATACTCAATGAAATTAATAATGATATCGTCTATAATGATGTCCTTAATTGGATTGAAAAGAGAATCTAAAACCAGAGAAATCTGGTTTTTTTGTTTTTAAGATGATTTTTAGATTGGGACTTGTTATAATAAATGCTTGAGTAAAAGATTGGAGAATGTTTATGATTATAAGAAACGCAACACCTCATGATTTAAAGGACATTAAAGTTTTATATCGTCAACTGTTTAGCGCAATGGAGGAGCATCAACCCTATTACTTTCAATGTACTGGCGATCAAAAAGAAGACTATATATTAGAAACAATAAAAGATGATACTTCGGATATTATATTAGTAGAAGATGAAAATGAAACTGTAGGTTTTATAATTGTTGATTTTCATGAAGCAGAAGCTTCACACAGAATCGTTCCACGTAACTTCACATACATTATGGATTTAGTCGTTGGTGATCAATATCGAGGTAAACAATATGGTGAAACATTAATGAATGCCGCAAAAGATTGGGCCAAAGAGAGTAACTGTGACTACTTAGAGTTAAATGTATTATCAAATAATACTAAAGCAATAGCCTTCTATGAAAAACACGGCTATATTGCTAGTTCCGTTCATTATAAATATAAAATATAAAAGACGATATAATTTTCGTCTTTTATATCGCTTTAAGAACTGCACTATGTGCATGTATTACTGTTGTATCAAAGACTTTAAGTTCTAAATCTTTTTGAGATATTAACAAACCAATTTCAGTACACCCTAGAATGACACCTTCACAATTACTCTTATTAATAATGTCAATAAAAGTTTTCTTTGAAGATTCTTTTATAATTCCTAGACATAATTCATTAAAGATAATATCATTAATTGCCATAACATCCTCGTGATTCGGGATCACAATATCGAGTCCGGAATCAATAAGTCGCTGTTTATAGAAATCTTCTAACATCGTATACTTCGTTCCAAGGAGTAATATTTTATTAAGACTTTCTTTATTGATCGCATCCTTGGTAGCATCAGCGATATGAATTAATGGTATATTTACAGACGATGATATCTCAGTATATACTTTATGCATTGTATTTGTGCATATTAAAATAAAATCGGCACCTGCTAATTCCAAACGTTTTGCGACACCACTTAAAATCTCAGCATTTTCTTTCCACTTGCCTTCAGACTGGTTCTTTTCTATTTCTTCAAAATCTACACTGTACAATATTATTTTTGCACTGTGTAATCTCCCAAGTTTTTCTTTTACCCTCTTATTTATCAAAGCGTAATATGTCTGGGTACTTTCCCAGCTCATACCGCCAATTAGTCCTATTGTTTTCATATGTCACCTCATTATGATTATATATGATTTAGAACTAAAAAAACGAAGCCACGCTTCGTTTGATTATAGATTAAATGTTACCTTACCAGTATCTATTTGTTCAAAAGCAGTAATTACTTCTGCATCTAAACCTTGATCTTTTAATACGTTTCTTAGCTTATCAGCCATATATTCTGTATTATTATCAATTGCCGTTTCTAGACTATCTGGAGTTCCTATATTATCTTTGATTGTATCAATGGCAGGTTTTAAATATCCATCAAGGTCACTGTTTTCAAATGCTGCAGTTACTGCACCACAATCACTGTGTCCCATAACCACAACTAATTTTGATCCTAAGTATTTAATAGGATATTCAATACTTGCAAGTGCTGTATCATCAACGATGTTACCCGCATTTCTAATTACAAATAAGTTTCCAAACGTTTGATCAAAGAGTACGTCTGGTGATACTCTGGAGTCTGAACAACATAAGATAATCGAATGTGGGGCTTGCCCTTCACCTAATGCACTCATGTCTTGCTCAGTTATTTATGGTTTTGTAAATTCCCTTCTACAAATCGCTTATTACCTTCTTTTAAACGTTCTAATGATTCTTTCCAATTCATACTAACACTTCTAACTTATACTATTATATCATTTCATTCAGCCTTTAGAAGACAAACACAGATACTGCATTATTTAATACGTGTACTGCAGAGTATGCTGCGATTGCACTTGTCTTTGAATAAATGTTAAATGTCGCTCTCGCCTCTTCGCTAATAATTTTAATATCATATTCATCACCAACAAAATTAAGATGAGCATCCATGGACATCATCGTTTCATCTATTCCTGAGCCCGCTAGTGCTGTCGCAATCGCAATGTTGACTTGTGTCGGCAATTTTTCATAAGCCTCACGTGTCGTTAACTCAAAAATTTGATCTCCTTGTTTATAGTCATCTTTATATAAAACTGTGTTTTGTAGGTCGTTTGGATTTTTCTTTGAGTGTAATGTTGTCGTTGTCTTGCCCATCAGCGAGATTGTTCTCATCACATCAAAACCACCAACTGCCCCACTGGCAATATAAACTTTCTTATTGTTCTTTTGAGCTTCTTTTTCAAGATTATTTTTAAACTCAATGTTTGCGAGTGCTCCAATTGATAAAAGAACAAGATGAGAAGTTTTCACTACGTCTTCTCCGATAGTATAAAGAAAGTCCCGTGATGTAGACTCGACAACAAATTCAGGTTCTTTTTCTAGTAGCTTTTTCACGTCATAAAAAATATCATAATCATGCGTTTGATCTGATGCTTCAGTCGTTCGTTTATAAACTCCAATCAGTTCAAAATCTGGCATTAAGCCTTGATCATATGCTTCTATAATAATTTGACTTAAATATCCGTGCCCCAGTATTGCGAATGTGTGTTTCATAGTTCCTCCTTTTAAAAAAACCTCTCATTGAGAGGTTTAGAATGGCATGTTTCCGCCTTTAAACATTCTTCCCATCATACGCATTTGTGATTTCATCTTGTCGTATTGTTTTAAAAGTTGCGTTACATCTCTTCGAGTTGTTCCACTACCTGCTGCAATACGATTAATGCGTGATGTACGAATAATCTTTGGATTTTCGCGTTCTTCTTTTGTCATTGAATAGATGATTGCCTTACTTTGTGCCATTGCATCTTCCGCTTCATCGGTATCAATGTCTTGTGTTAGCTTGCTCATTCCTGGAATCATCTTTAAGAGGCCCGATAGAGGTCCCATACGGTTAATTTGGTCAAATTGGACTAACATATCATCCAACGTAAATTCGCCGCGCATCATCCGCTCAGCACTCTTCTCAGCCGCTTCAATATCCATTTTTTCTTGAGCTTGTTCAACAAGAGAAACAATATCTCCCATTCCCATAATACGATCAGCCATACGATCAGGATAGAAAATATCTAAATCTTCAATCTTTTCTCCGGTACCTACAAATTTAACAGGTACATTTGTCACTGACTTAACAGAGAGTACTGCCCCACCTCGAGCATCACCATCAAGTTTAGTAACAACTAAACCAGTTACTGATAAGAGTTCATTGAAACTTTCCGCAACATTAATAATATCTTGTCCAGTCATTGCATCGACTGTTAATAAAATCTCATCAGGATTTACAAAGTCTTTAATTTCTTTTAGCTCATTCATTAACTCATCGTCAATGTGTAAACGTCCTGCAGTATCTATAAATACAGTGTCATAACCTTGTTCTTTAGCATGTGCCATCCCTTGTTTAACAGTTTCTACCGCACTGACTTCTGTCCCTAAGGTAAAGACTTCAACATCAATTGCTTTTCCTAGCACTTGAAGTTGTTCAATCGCAGCCGGACGAATAATATCCGCCGCAATAATCATCGGTTTACGATCTTTTTTATTCTTTAAAACGTTCGCAATTTTACCAACACTGGTCGTTTTACCTGTCCCTTGAAGACCGACTAACATAATCGTTGTAATACCATTATGATTATATTCAATTTCTGCTTCTTCACTACCAAGTAGTTCTACCAGTTCATCATAAACAATTTTAACTGTCATTTCAGAGGGGTCTACTGACTTAATAACTTCAGCACCTAACATCTTCTCTTTTACATTACTTAAGAATTCAGTCGTTACACGATAGTTAACGTCTGATTCCAACATCGCTTTTCTTATCTCTACGAGTACTTCTTCAACATTTTTCTCAGTCAGTTCACCTTGACCAGACATTTTCTTAAAAGCAGTACCGAGTTTATCACTTAATGATTCAAATGCCATCTAACTCACTCCCTTAAAATATTGCTTCATCATCGTTTAATTGTTCATTAAACTTTAATACTTTTATTTCAACATTATCAATACATTCTTGTAACAACGTTTCCCAATCAAATTTACTCTCATACAGTTCACACATATCCAATTTTGGTTTCGTGACTGGATTTTTAGGAGTAAAGATTGTACATGCGTCATCATAGGGTTCAATACTAATATCATAAGTATCCAACTGTTTTGCATAATCAATAATCTCTAACTTATCGTTTCCAATAAGTGGTCTAAGTACAGGTATCTTCACAACGTCGTTTATCACTCTAATGTTTTCAACGGTTTGTGAGGCAACTTGTCCTAATGATTCCCCACTTATTAGTGCAAGTGACTTATGTTTAAGTGCAAGTGCTTCACTAATTCTAAACATCATTCGTCTCATAATTGTAATTGCATACGGTTCATCGACATTATCATAAATCGCAAGTTGAAGTTTTGTAAATGGAACAATGAACAATCTCAAATGTTTTTGATTAACTGTAAGTTTTTGCGCTAAACGTTCAACCTTACTTAAAGACTCCGCTGAAGTATATGGTGGTGATGCAAAGTGAATCACTTCAATAAACATTCCACGTTTTTGCATCAATGCTGCAGCAACTGGAGAATCAATTCCTCCGGATAACATCATGTTTGCTTTACCAGAGATTCCTGTTGGATATCCCCCAAGTCCTGGATATACTTTAGCCATCACGTAAGTTTGTTGTTCTTCAACTTCAATAATGATTCCAATATCAAAGTTTCTAACATCTACTTTTAAATTGGTGTTTTGTAAAATCTTAGTAGCGACAAGACGATTAATTGCATCTGAATTGTGTTCATACATTTTATAGCGGCGACGTGCTAATACTTTAAATGTTTTAGATTCAGGCTCATCCTTCACCATCTCATATGCGGTTTCTACGATATCATTAATATCAGTTTTGACTTTCGCTGCAAGTGAAAAAGATTGAAGTCCATATATTTGAGACAGGATCGGAATAATCGCTTCCTCATCTTCTCCATTTAAAATTATATATAAACGATCATACGTTACTTTATACTCTAAACCTTCGAAAGGTTTAAGAGCAGTTCTAATATTACGAGATAATTTGTTTACAAAGTCTTTTCTATTTTTACCCTTCGTTGTAAGTTCTCCATATCTCACTAAAATATATTCATATTTAAATTGCATAATTCTCGCTAATCTCCTTTATTGCATCAACAAGAGCGTCAACATCACGATAATCCAAACTAGGATTTAAACTAATTCTTATTCGTGTTTGTTGATTTTCCATTGGAACTTCCATTGACATTAATACTCGTGAACGCTTATGAACATCACTTTGACATGTTGAACCTGCACTCACATACATTTTTCTTTCACTTAAAGCATTTAACATAATCTCACTACCAACACCCATAACACTAATATTAACGATATTGGTAACCCCGTGTGTTTTACTCGAGTTTATCTTCACAGCTTTAATTTCTTTTATACGTTCATAAAAATAATCATTTAACAATCGTACTTTATTGAATTTTGACTCTTGTCTTTCTAAAGCAAGTCTCACAGTTTTAGCAAGTACAATATTAGCCGGCGCATTTTCTGTTCCTGCTCTTAAACCATATTCTTGATCTCCACCAGAAAGAAGTGGCACCATTTTAATATAGTCTCTGATGATAAGAAAGCCACTACCTTTTATCCCGTTAATCTTATGCGCTGAAAAACTAGCCATATCTAAATTTTCGAAGTGTAATGGAATATTACCTAAAGCCTGAACCATATCACTGTGAGTATAAGCATGACTGTTTTCTTTAACAAGCTTACACCAGTCTAAGGGATCAATAATTGTCCCTACTTCATTATTAACGTTCATAATTGAAACGATGATAGTATCATCGCGAAGTGATGATTTAAGCTCATCCAAATTAACTTGACCGTGTTTATCAACATCTAAATACGTTACTTCAAAGCCCATATACTCTTCTAAGAATTTAAATGAATTATGAACACTTGGATGTTCAACATTTGTTGTGATTAAATGCTTTCCTTGATCTTGGTTTGCAATTGCTACCGATTTAATTGCAATGTTATTTGCCTCAGTAGCCCCTGATGTAAAGAGTAAGCGATAGTTCTTTAAATCTAAAAGTTTTAAAATTTCTTCACGTGATTTCTCATGGAGTCGGTTTACTTCTCTTCCGAGTCCGTGAATTGCACCACTGTTTGCATAGTATTTTTTTAATAAGTTTGTATATGTGTCTAGAACTTCAGAATCAATCGGATTTGTACTTGTATTATCTAAATATAACATATTATAAGACATCAATTGAATTCTCCCTGATCATTTCTTCATAATCGTGTGGATGTACTTTCTCAACAACAGCAAGAACGGTCGTTAATGCTTGAGTATACTCTCCATTTCTAAAGTAAAGTTCTCCTTTAGATAATTCACTGTCGATCATTGGACTGCTCGTACGATAACGGTTCGCAAAGACAATTGCATTTTCAACCATCAAAGCCATACCAACAATATTGTTTACGTTATTATACAGTTTGTATATATAATCGATTGATTCAGTAAGCGTTGAGTTTAAGAGTGAAACATTTAATGTGTCTTCATTCAAAATATTTTCAATATTTGTAATGTGTTGTTTCGCAATCTCCACATCATCTTTATAATCATTAGAAATTGATGGTATCTGATGTTCGTTGATTTTCACACTAACTTCATTAATGATTAAATATAACTTTAACAATTGTTGATTCGCACGTTTTTCTTCTGCCAGTATCGAATTAATATCTACATTAAGTTTTTCAATATCGAGTTTCAGTTGAATAAGAACGTCATTAAACTGAGTTAAGGCTTCTAGCATTTTACTCACAGGCATCTTTTTCTTAAAGTCATCGCATAAACTAATGTGGTCATGGTTGATTTTAATTACTCGTTTTTCAAGTGCATCAAGACTTTCCTTAAATTTTTCAAAATTATAACGACTGCTTAAATCTTCATATAAGTCATTGACATGTTTTTGTTTACTCGTAATTTCAACTAAAGAGTCTTTAACGATCAAATTAAGATTAACAAGTTCTTCATTTGACTTTAATTCCACGTTTAATTTATTAGCCAAGTCATCCAAATCTTTATTTGAAAGGTCCAAACTCTTTTTAACCTTTTCAACTTGACCACCTCTTAAGTCTGACAAGTCTGTACTTAATGATTCACTAATCGTTTTAAGCGATTGTGTAACATCCAGATTGTCAATGTATAAATTTGAATCTAAGACTTCTGAGTATAGTGAGGAAACATTCGCAATTTTATTTGGAATGATTTCTTTAGCAACAGGTAAGAGTTCTGGTAATTGTTTAAGCATGTCGTCCAATTTATCGAGAATACCATCAATCTTAATGAGTGATGTTTCCGCTTTATCAAATTCAGAAATATACATCCATTCATCAAAAGCACTGAATTCATTTTCTGCACTGCTCGTATATTCCCCAATGATTTGTTCACTAAACGCTAAGACACCATTTCGTTTGTTCAACGTTTCCTTAATGCTTCTAAATCGTTCTTTAAATGTTGTCACTTCAGATCTCAGCTTTAACTCTTGTTCAAGAACACTGTCGAGTTTCTCATTTAACTTTGTCACATTTTTTAATGTAATTGTCACTAAACTTGTAATTTCATCAACATAGGTTTGAGCCATGTCTAATTCATCAACTTCCACAGCATCACTTGCATCCGCAAATAATGTATCCATACGCTCGATGGCTTTTTGAATTGTCTCATAGCTTTCAATATAACTATCGATGTCTTTTTCGATTACTTCATTGACCTTCGATAAAGAACGCGCTTTATTTAACTTAAACGTTAAAGGCATACTTTTAATCGTATTATAATCAATTTCCAAATTTGTAATCTGTTCTTCTAAATTTTTTACGTGTTTATTTTTCTTCATCAATATAAAAATACTTACGATTAAAAATAAAAGTAAGACTACTAATAATAGTCTGTTTTGTAGAAACTGTTGTAGTAATTCTAGGACTCTTTCCATATGCAAACACCTCTTAAGTATTGTATCACATTTACATTCTTTTTTTAACTGTAAAGAAAGAGTCTTTGTTTGACAGTTTCACCTTTATTTGATATTATTGTTAAGCGTGAATAAAGCAGTAGATGCTGTTTGTGATGAACTTTGTTAATGCTAAGATTTAGGGAAGGTAGTAACCCACTGCTAGCGGCGAACCCTAACATTGACAAACCATTCAAATAAGTGATCCCGTTTTATTTCATATTCATAAATATAGGAGGAATAAATATGGCACGTTACACAGGACCAGTTTGGAAGAAGTCGCGTAGATTAAGCTTCTCAACATTAGAAACTGGACAAGAATTAACAAGAAGAAATTATGCACCAGGTCAACACGGACCTAACCAAAGAAGAAAGAAATTATCTGAGTACGGATTACAGTTACGTGAAAAACAAAGATTACGTTACATGTATGGTCTAAACGAAAGACAATTCCACAATACATTTACTAAAGTAGCTTCTAAAGAAGGAGTCACAGGTGAATTATTCATGATTGCTCTTGAATCAAGATTAGACAACATCGTATACCGTATGGGATTAGCTACGACAAGACAAGGTGCTCGTCAATTAGTTAACCACGGACATATCTTAGTCGATGGAAAGAAATTAGACATTCCATCATACGAAGTAAAAGTTGGACAAGAAATTGAAGTTAAAGATAAATCTAAAAACTTAAAAGTTATTAACGAAGCTTTAGAAGCTCGTACAAGTATTGTTGACTTCGTTGAATTTGATGCAGACACTAAAAAAGGTAAATACACAAGATTACCTGAACGTTCTGAATTAAATGCTGAAATTGAAGAAGCATTAGTTGTTGAGTTCTACTCTAAATAAGATTTCATTAGAAATACATTTAAAAAGATTAGCCAAATGGCTAATCTTTTTTTTATAAATCGAGGAAGTTAATGAGGAATGAAAAGCTCATCACAGCAAAATACATATATGTAAGAACAACTCCAACTACAATTTGTATGATTGCCTGTACATTGTTTAAATATGTTTTATAAACCATATAGATCGTGGCACTAATAAAAATAATTAATGTGACTACAAAATACACGAGCTCAAACTCTTCTGGGATCAAACGATCAAAGAAGTAAAAATTTAAAAAGAAGAGAAGCATTGAAATACCCGTTGTTAGAACTAATGTTTTTCTAATCCAATCAAATTGTGTAGCTTGAATACGCCCCATTGATTTTAACATCTTAATCATATCAATGAATCCATCAACAAAAAGTAGAACACTAATCACTAAGGTCATTTCATAAAAGGCAAAGTATGAATATCCAAATGAGTCTATTGTTTGAGAAACCCCAATTAAAGAGAGTGTCGCAACAATAGCCGTTAATAATAATTTCAACATGACTATACTGAAGGCAAACTTCGCATCCATTCTACTGTATGTGTCAGTATTCGAATTAGTAAAAAGATACTTTCTAAATAATAACTTGTCCATAATATCATCCCTTTTATATAGTATAGCATTTAAAAAGAGAGCTTTAGCTCTCTAATAGACTTTCTATTTCATCATCACTCAAGTATCGATAATCTCCAAGTTCTAGATTATCATCCAAATCTAAGTTTCCTATACGAACTCTTTGCAGATAAATGACCTCATTATCAGCATAGTTCATCATCCTCTTCACTTGATGATATTTTCCTTCAGAGATCGTTAAATAAAGGGACAACTTATCAATAATTTCTACTTTAGCTGGTTTTAGTAAGTCCTCATCTAACATAATACCAGTTTCAAGATCTTGAATATATGTTTCATTAAATTCGTCTCTTAATTCCACATAGTAAGTTTTTGTGATATCTTTTTTGCCATGTGCAATCTGATGAGAGAATTGACCATCGTTAGTAATTAATAACAAGCCTTCCGTATCGACATCTAATCTTCCAACCATAATTAAATCTTCGCGGTGAGTATCAATAAGTTCAATCACTGAAGGATACAAATTTGAATAATGACTACAAATATATCCCGCCGGCTTATTCATCATATAGTAAACCTTTTCTATGTAATCTATTTCTTCAGTATCTACCTTAACGATATCATGATCAACATCAATTTTTAATGTACCTTTAGTCACGACATTACCATTTACAGTGACTACTTTTTCTTTTAATAATTTCTTAACATCATTTCTACTACCATAGCCATTATGGGCTAAAAATTTATCGAGTCTCATCGTTTCACAACCTTTTTAAACATATCTCTAAAATCAACATGTAATATTGATTGAGGTAAGTAAAGTAAATTCGAGGTAACAATATACGCTAAGAGCATCATGATTCCATATAACCCTAGAGAAAACAAAGCTCCAAGTTTACCTAAACTAATAATTGGAATTCCAATAAACGTAAAAATATAATAAATCATAATCATCGGTACAAGACTCACAAACATTAAGATCATCTTACGGTTTGTATATCTAAAGTTAACATTATATTGTTTCTTGATGATTACCAAGGACACTCCAATATACAGTACGGTAGAAATCATATTAACGAGAATACTTCCGTACCATCCCATCTTAACGACCAAAATTGGCAACAAGATAAAGTTAATTAGAAATGAAACAATTAAAGTTATTAGCGTTTGTCTTCTTAAGTTCAGCGTCATTGTAATTGATGCGATAACAGGACTTAGTAAGGATATAATACCGAGTAAGGTATGAGCCTTTGTCACTTCACCGCCAAGTGCAATTACTTCTGCAGGTCCGCCAAATAAAATATAATAAATCTCATCTGATAAGAAGTACATTGCACAGAATATTGGCAGTCCGATATACATTACAGATTCGATGGCTGATCTGATATTCTTTTGTATTGTCTTATAATCTAATCGTACGAGTGCCTGACTCATTTCAGGGATTACTGCTACGGAGAAGCCCGTCGCGAGTACTGTTGGTATTCCAACAAGTTTCACCGTTTCATTCGTTATCAGGGATGTATAGAGCTGTGTCGTCGTTACATCGTAACCGTATTGTTGCAATGCATTGGGTAAAAGTACCATGTTCGCAAAACCGTAACGATTCGATAAAATTACTGACGCTAAATACGGGATTGCAAATAAGAACAATTCAATCGCTAGATCTTTCGCAGGCTTCGCTTCACCCTCTTGAGCCGCAGCTAAGTTTTTAACGTTATCAATGTTTTCTTTTTTAACGACTGTTAAATAAACAATCGCAACAAGGGCTGATATCGCTGTTGCAAACAAGGCAATGTATACTGCCCAAATACGGTCAGTGTTGAAGACATATAAACAAAGTGCTCCAACGCCTAAAAGAAAAGCGACACGAACGACTTGTTCAATAACTTGTGATGCGGAATATGAAGCATAATCTTTAATCCCTTGGAAGAATCCTCTAAAGGAACTTAACAGAGGGACGGTAAAGATTGATAGAGTCATAATCATGTAGACGTTTTTATATATTTGAGCCTGTTCAACAGTAATTGTCCCACGTGTTCCTACAAATTGATTTAGGAACAAGAGAACTACAGTAGCAGCGATAAAACCAAAAACTGCTAAAAGACCTTGAGAAATTTTCTTAACGAGCATGACTGATTTATAGTCTTCTTTCTCCATGTATTTGGAAACAATTGCTGCAATTGCAAAAGGTAATCCCGCAAGAGAAATTGTAAGCATTAGATCATACAGTTCATAACCCGCTGCATAATAAACATAATTCTCAGCACCAACCATCGCTCTAAAGGGAGCAACGTATAGAATTCCTATTGCCTTAGTTATAAATAGACCCGCGGTACTCGTTAAACCACCAACGAGAAGACTATTCTTTTTATCCTTGTGATTACTCATCGTATCCATTCTCTTCTGTTTCTTCATCCATTACTTCTAAATCTTTAGAGAGTTTTTTATCACTATATTGCAATTCAATGAATTCCTCAAAATCTTTCGTACCAGAATAATCAGACCACTGAATCATTAACTGTAAATCACCACTCGGTTTATCTGTAATCGCACTCAAAACCAAACCGGCATAAAAGCCATTTTCTTTATTCACTTGATTCGGTATTAAATTATATTGAGTATCATCAACAATACCAAGAGAAGGAATCATATCTTTATATTGTTCTAATCCTTGAGGATTTAATTCCATAATCATTTGTACATTGTACATCGCTACTTGTGCTTGATCCAAAATAACATCAACACGATATTGTTGATCTTCTAATTCAGTAACAATCACTTCTAAGTTGTAGTATTCGGAATTATTAACAAACTTGTCATTTTCAACAAGTTCATTATATGCTGTTTCATATTTTTTTAATAGAACTTCTTCACGACTGCTATCGTTAGAACATGCACTGATTAAAAGCATGAAAATCAGAATTATTATATACTTAGTTTTCATCAAAACACCTCTTAACTATTATAGCATGTTCAAACATGCTTTTAAGCAATTTCTACTATGTAGTAGTTACGTCTACCACGCTTAATGACAATTAACTCTCCACCTAACGCGAGGTCTTTTGTAATCATTAAATCTAAATCCTTATTCTTATCACCATTAATCGCAATAGCGTTTCCACTAATAAATTCACGTGCTTCACGTTTACTTGATGCAATGTTTGCCGCAACAAGCATCTCAACAAAATTCATATCTTCTTCTAAGACAAATTTTGGTGCATCTTTTAATCCGATCTTAATATCTTCTACTTCTAATGTTTTAATGTCACCGCCAAATAAAACTTGTGTAATGTTTAATGCTTGATCCAAGCCTTTTTGTCCATGAACAAGTACTGTTAATTCTTCAGCTAAAGCTTTTTGAGCAGCTCTTAAATGCGCTTCAGTTTCTATCGTCTTTTCTAAAGCTTCAATTTCTTCAACTGATTTCATTGATAAACGTTTCATGTAATCAATGATTTCAGTATCCGGTGTATTAAACCAAAATTGATAGAAGTCATAAGCGTTTGTATATTCAGGATTTAGCCAAATATTTTCGCCTTCACTCTTACCAAACTTACTGCCATCTGCTTTATTAATCAGTGGTGAGGTAATTCCGTAAACTTTATGTTTGTCTCCTAGCACTTTTCTAATAAGTTCTCCACCAGATGTTAAGTTACCCCATTGATCTGATCCTCCAATTTGAATCTCACAATTTTCTTCTTGGTATAAATGTAACCAATCCATAGATTGTAGGATAGTATATGAGAATTCAGTAAATGAAATTCCTGTCGAAAGTCTTGATGCGATTGTATCTTTGGCCAACATGTAGTTTACATTGAAGTGTTTCCCGTAATCTCTTAAGAATTCTAAAACTCCTATGTTTCCTAACCAGTCATGGTTATTCATAATAACCCCTTTTGCTGGATCTTCTAAATTAATAAATTTTGATAATTGTTTTTCTAATGCCACAACATTTTGTTCAATAACATCTAATGATTGCATCGTACGTTCTGTTGTTGGTCTTGGATCTCCGATCATTCCTGTTGCTCCACCACATAAGGCAATAACGCGGTGTCCTTGTTCTTGATAGCGTTTGAGTAACATAATTTGTTGCATGTGTCCGACGTGCAGTGAATCTGCCGTAGGATCAAATCCACAGTAAACTGTCGCAGGTGTTTTTAATCGTTCTGTTAATCCATCTAAATCTGTAACGTCTTTTACAAGACCTCTCCATTTTAATTCATCTATAAATTGCATATTATTTCTCCTCTTTCATTTTGCTCATAAATATTTCACTTTGTTCATCATCAACGATGAATTCATCCTCATTAATTCGAATAAGATATGTCCCAATTGGTGCATCCAAGTATTTTATAATTGCTTCATCGTAGTTGCATATCGTGTTGAGACTGAATATATTAAAATTCTCGGGCTCATTGCTGTATTCCGAACTTTCATCTCCTGCAAAGAAGCGCCATCCACTATCGGGATAGGTTTCACTATGCTCATCACGATACATGTATCCAACATGATAGCCATCCTTAGTTATCTTATTTGAGGCAATACATCCTTCGCCAACAGGACCCTCATAAACATAAAGTTCTTCAATTTTTATATCTATAAGTCCCTTTTCATTTCTTTTGTAGTTTTCCATAATGTTCTCCTTACTCGTGTGACTGTATAATCACTAATAATGTATAACTCATCTTCCCATCCTTTACTCAAATAAAAAAGGCATCCCTAAGGACGCCTGTGCGTGGTACCACCTTAATTGACACAGATCTTGTGTCACTCAAACCGTTAACGCCGATTTACGTATAGTGTTAGTATAAGCTCAAAGGTGTATCTTGTAGTTATGATTCGTAACTTCCACCATCCGTTACGTCTCTATTAATCATTGACTACATCGCTTCTTATCATCGCTATTATAATACTGTTGATTTACGAGGGGTGTAGAGATAACTTAATTCAATATTACGATCTCCTTTGTCATCCTCTTGGTCTTCTGTATTCGCTAATTGTTTTGTCATCATTCTCATTGCTACAGCTCCTAAGTCATAACTTGGCATGACAAAGCTAGAAAGCTGAGGTCTTAACATCTTGTTATATTTTGTATCAATAACACAGACTACTTGAATGTCTTCTGGAATCTTATATCCAGCTTCTTTAGCTGCATTCATCACTGCAATTGCTTGTGAATCACGGTTTGCGATTACAACTTCAGGTTTGTTATTTTCAAAATACTCTGTTAAGTAGCGGTATGAACTACGATAGTTATCAGGAATTTCAATAAAATTATCGAATGTTAAGCCATGTTTTTCATATGCCTTACTTGCGCCAGATACTAATTGACGCGTTGAATATTCATTTTTACGGTCTTCAAGAATTGCGACATTTTTATATCCTTTTGACATAAACTCATCTGTTAATTCATAAATCGCTTTTTCAATATCAATGTATACCGAAGAAACATTATGAGCCTTAACATTGTTTCCAATGAAGACGATCGGAATATCATATACCGATAATGTTTCAATATCAGGATCAGACAGGCTATCATTGTAAATAACAACACCGTCTACACGTGTCTTAATAATTGATTCAATAACTTCTTTGAAGCTTCCTCTTTCGATTCCTTCGGAAATCGTATGAAGGTAGATGTTATAATTATCAATCTTCGCTACATCAATAAGTCCGTTAATAATTTGTCCTGTAAATACAAAGCTTGCTTCAGGCACAACAACTGCAATCGTTGTTGAACGTTTAAGCGCTAAACTTTGTGCTACAGCATTTGGTTTATAACCAAGCTTATCAATTGCTTCTTCTACTTTCTTTTTTGTCGCTTCTTTTACTAAATCTGATCCGTTTATTACACGGGATACAGTTGCTAAAGAAACTTCAGCTTCCGCTGCTACTTCATAAATTGTTACTTTTTTCATATTATTATCACTAATCTTTCTATTATTGAACCTGACCTATTATGATTGATCGGTTTCTTCCGAAATATCGATTTTTATTTCTTCGACTTCTTCTGTTTGTTCTTCGACTTCTTCTTTTTTGAAAAGTCCTTTGATTCCACCAACAATTTTACTTCCAATTTCTGTTGATTTCTCTTTAACATCGTTTAATCCTTTTTCAACTCTCGGATCACTAAGAACTTCATCTGTTTTCTCTGCTACAGCTTTAGCACCAACTTTGGCACTTTCTACAACGTTCTTAGACACCTCTACTGTCTTTTCTCTTAGTTCGACGACTTTATCATCATTCCAAACTTCTTCAGCTTTTTCTGCCACTGCTTTCGCACCAGCTTTAGTTCCGTCTACAACAGATTTTGTTACTTCGACAGTTTTCTCTTTAATCTCTTGAACTTTTTCATCTTGTAGCGTCTCATTTACTTTTTCAGCCGTCTTATCATACATGTCTTTCGTTGTTGATGCAACATCTTTCGCAATTTTTTTCGTTGTTTCTTTCACGTCATCTGCGGTTTCTTGAAATTGATTCTTTTCTTCATCAATTCTCTCTTCGACGTCATCAACAAATTCATCAACGGTCTCGCTTACTTTTTCAGCCTTTTCATCAACTTCTTCTAAGACTTCATTTACTGTCTCTTTTAAATCACTCATGTTAACACCCTTTCTATATCTTATCTTTGTATAAAACCAACTCATTCAATCAATAATAACATGTTTTGAAAATATTTTCAAAAATAGCAATCTATTTTTTACGTTTCTTTTTAGCCCATTTGTATCCTCTTACAATTTTAGAGGTATAATTAACAATAGAATCAGAATTATCAACGGTAAAGCCGAAGGCAGCATTCATAAGATCTGAATCAAAATGGAGGTCTTGATAAGCATCAAAACTTAAGAGTTTCGGAAATTCAAGCGATGATTGAGCTTGATTATCCATAGTTTCTAATTTTTGAGTCATATTGTTAATCTTGCTTTCAGTAACTTCTAATTCCTTAAAAAGAATGATTAGTTCTTTTAGTACGAGAAGGACAAGAATAAATACGAGAACTGCCATCACGATAAGGAAATACCAACTTATTTTTGATAGTGCTTCTATAATTATAATTATCATGATTATACATCTACAATATCTGATTCATCGTGATCATCTTTTTTAAATAAAGATGACGCCCAATCTTTAACAACTGCAAAATTTTCCGTAATCATATCGACTGATTTAACAATAGTGTTTTTTGTAAATTCATGGACACTATCCACAGAATAACTTATATCTTCCAAAGTATTAAGAGGTACTTGTAATTTATCAATACTCTTATCAACGCTATCAATTGTAGTATTTACTTTTGACACCGTTGTATCTAATCCTTTTATAAATTTAACGAGTTCCCAAAGGGCCATACATAATATAATAAGAGCTACAACTCCGATAATTGGTAATAATTGTTTTGAAAACGCTGATAGTAAATCTATGAAATCTCCAGATGCATTTGGATTGTTCATACAAACACCTTCTTTCACTACTTATATCTTAACGCAATTACCGTCTATTATCAACAGTTCATGCTCAAGTAAAACACATATTTTCATTCGTTTTCATTGAATTTTCACAATACGCTTACAAATCATAAAAAAACCTTCTTAACGAAGGTTAATTTTTATATATCAATTTTCTTTAAGTAGTCAATAAGACCCATCTTTAAGTGATGCATTTCTTTAGTTCCCATGAAAACAAACACTGCGGGACTTAGATAAGCTAGAGCACTTACGGATGAAATTTTATCATCGACAACAAATGAATCGTCTAAATTTTCAATTAGAACACTCGTATCAATAACAGCAGTCATGCCATCACTATCTACTGCACTTCCAACTACCGTTTGGTCCGCTATGCTTAAGGCATCAATAAAATCGTCTTTGAATGTTTCCAAACGTTTAATACGATCTGGGTGATACACTGCGATAATCTTACGATCTGGATACTTAGTTCTCGCAGCTTCTAAGGTTACTTTTACTTCAGTAGGATGGTGAGCATAATCATCAATAACCACGCTCTCTCCGATTTCAGTTACTTCAAAGCGGCGACGTGCCCCTTGATAGTCAAGTAATCCCTTTCTAATATCATCTGCACTAAAACCTAATAATAAGCCAATACCGATACTTGCAAGAGCATTATGTATCATATGACGTCCAGTTCTGTTAATCTTAAAGTTCCCAATTTCTTTACCTAAGAATACAACATCGAAACTACTGTGAGTATGTTCCTCTATAATGTTTTTAACAAATAAATCGTTTGTCGCGCTTTCACCATAGTACAGTACGTCAGTTTTTATGTTTAGTCGCTTAGCATATGGATCATCTCCATAAATTAAGACAGTGTTACTAATTTGATTTGCAAATTCTTCAAACGCATCTAAGTAATCTTGGACTGTGTGAAAGTAATCAACATGGTCCCACTCTAAATTAGTAATAACTGCAAAGTCAGCTTTATAACTTAAAAAGTGACGTTTATATTCGCAAGCTTCAACCGCAATAATTTCTGCGCCTGAATCAACTTGACCTCGACCATCTCCAATAAGATGAGCTGTTGGAACATTGACACGTAACATATCTGCAATCATCGATGTTGTCGTTGTTTTACCATGTGAGCCCGAAACAGCAACACTTGTAAATTCGCTGAGATATTTCCCTAAGAATTCAGGATACGTATAGGCTTTCGCTCCAACTTCTTTTACTCTGAGAACATCTACATGATCATCGTAAAATGAATTACCGACGATTACGATCATATCCGAAGTGATTTTATTAGCCCCAAAAGGGTGAATTTCAATTCCTTTTTCCTCAAGTTCCACTTCAGTAAATACGTAATTTTCAGTATCACTACCCATTACAGTATATCCAGCAGCATGTAAAAGATTTGCGAGTGCAGACATACCAGTTCCTTTGATACCAATAAAGTAATGTACTTTATCGCTATCAGGCTTTCCCTTAGTCACCTCTGCATCAATCAAATCATCCAAAGTTAAGTTTACAAACTCTTCTTTCAATGAAGGTTCTTTTACAAAAGATGCTTCTTCAACACGCATATCCGTTGCGACAACAACTTCTTCTACAATTTCTTCGACAGTAACATCAACTTGATTTTCTTCGACATCTTCTTCATCAGATGCACCGTAGAATGGACTAATAACAGTTCCTAAATGACTCGTCTTACGACGTTTAGGGACTGGTTTTTTTGTCTCGTATTCATTCTTCTCTCCGTCTTTCAATCCACGAATAGGACTGATAATCGGAGTGAATTTGTAACTGGTACTCACTGGTTTACGTTCTGTTTTAACGTCTTTCTTTTCAACTTTCTTTTGTTCAACTGAATTAGTGATAAAGATAGATTTTTCTTTTACCTCAACAAAAGATTTTTGTTCAACAGGTTCATGTTTTTCAAGAACACGATCAAGCGCTTCTTTATTAACTTCTTTCTTTTCTACCTTTCTCACAGGTTCATCTTTTGCTTCAATTGTTTCGGGAGGGATTACAAGATCTTCCTCTTCTATTTCAACGTCTTCAAAAAATAAATTCGCAATTTTCTTAAACATCGTATGGCCTCCAATCGATATCAAAGAAGCCTAAACCAACCGCTTCTTTCTCGTCTAACTTTATTATACCCTTTTCTTCAGCATTTTGGTGTAAGCCTAATTCTTTTTTCGAACATAACATTCCATCTGATGCAGTTCCAAAGACTGAACCTGACTTAATTAAGACTCCAGTTGGAAGAAGCGCATTGTCTAAAGCAACAATTGTTTTCATTCCTTTTTCAACATTTGCGGCCCCACATACGATTGAATATGTCGCATCACCGACACTAACATCGCAAAGGTTTAACTTGTCACTGTTTTCAACTGCTTCAAAAGAAAGCACTTCAGCAACCATAAGATGTTTGTTTGCATTGTACGAATAATCTGATTTTAAATACTCATTGACGATCTTTAACTTATCTTCATTCGGATAATTAAATCCTTCATCAAAATGTTTCGAGAAGTTTTCATCAAAAACATTAACACCTACTAAATGATCCTCATGATAAAGTTCCATATATGCCCCTTTATCTTCTGTGTGAGTTACATCTTCGTTTCGAATCTCAATAACAATCATATCTTTAAACATTTTTGAATTCTTATAAATTCTAATTACATCACTCATTTAATCACCTGCCTCTTCAATTATAATATCTTTAATCATGCCTTCCTCAGGAATACTGTCTGAGAATAGTTCAATGATTTCTTTTTCATATGAGAATGTTTCTTTATTAGAAAATTCAGCAACAATTGCGGTCTTGTCAACATCTAATGACTTCGCAATTTGGAGCATCTTTTCTGTAGTATATGTAATTTGTGATCGTCGTGTTGAACTGAGAAAGAAGACATCATCAACAAGAATATAAATAAGATAATTATTCACAGACAACTCTTCGATGTATACCATCCCTTTTTTTGTATCAGTTCTACCTTCTAGGTCAAAGTTTTTCATAACAACGAAATCCTCTTTTGACAAAGCAAGTTCTCGCTCTTTTGCACTCATCACTGTTGATACATTGACTCCCATAAATATTTTCACATGATCACTAATAAGGACTGAAGAAATGTTGTTAGACTCTAAGACTCCAATGTTTTGTGGAAGATAATATGTTAACAATCCTTTGTTAAAGTTATTGGATCCTGGCAGTGTCGCATGATTTACTCGTGATACACTGTGATCAAACTTTTTTTCAAAATCATAATCTCCCTTTGAACAAGCAACTAATAAAAGCGTGATTAAAAGTAGTTTAAAGTGTTTCATTTCCTCACCTCATTTCTATGATATTTTATTACATATTACAAAGTTTTACAATTGCATCAGCATAGATTGCTGTACCATCGATCAGTGCTTTGCGAGAAATCGCTTCATCAGCTGAGTGAATATCCCCAACGATTTCAGGTTTGTTTTCTAATGGGAATTCCATTCCGTAAGCAACATGGTTTTCAAATGCTTTCGCGTATGTTCCGCCACCCATCGTAATAAGAGGTGATGTGTGATCGTTTGTATGTTCACGATAAACGCCTTCAAGAATTTGAATCATCTCACCTTTTGGATCTAAGAAGACCTTATCTTTGTCTTCAACAACATCAAATTCAATGTTTAATGGAGTTACAGTTTTCTTAATATTTTCAAATACTGTTTCAGCTTCCATACCATCTGGAATACGCATGTCAATTAAGGCACTTTGCTTGTTGCTTTCAATACGAAGGACACCAACATTCATTGTTAAAGGCCCCATATATTTACCTTCAAAGTCAATGTTTAAACCATGTCCATGATAACTGTGAAGCAGACTGTGTAATACTTTTGCATATTCATCATCATATTGCTCTGCAATGAATTGTAGCAGGTATACACCGGCATTTTTCCCCATATGAGGTTCCATCGCGTGAGCTGGTTTTCCTTCTACATAATAACCATTTTCTTCAACATGCCCTTTTAGATCATAGTCTTGTAAAAACTGATTAAATGCTTCTTCGAAAATGTCGCCATCAACAGTTACTGATGCACGTCCAATAACAACGTTTCCAACTTCACCTGCATTTAATGCTGTTATAACCGTATTATAGTTACTGTTTAGGTGAGCTTGTACAATTCCTTTCTCACCGTAGATTACTGGGAAGTTTGCATCCGGAACGAATCCATAAGCTGGAATCTCTGCATGTTTCTTATAATACTCCATACATCTAAATCCAGTTTCTTCATCACATCCAACAATTAAGCGGACGCGACGATTTAAGGTAACGTTATTATCTTTAAGCATTTTTATAGCGTGATATGCTGCGATTGTTGGCCCCTTATCATCACTCATCCCACGTCCAAATAGATAACCATCTTTTTCATCTTTTCCTAAAGGATCGAAATTCCAACCTTCTCCTAAAGGGACAACATCTAAGTGTCCTAAAACACCTACAAGTTCTTCTCCTTCACCAAATTCGATGTAACCTGCATAGCCATCGATGTCTCCATGTTCAAAGCCATCACGTTTTGCCATTTCTAAAAATTGATCTAAGGCTTCACGTACATCTGCTCCAAATGGTGCATTTTCTTGAATTGTTTCTTCATTATAAATTGACTTAATTGAAACGATATTCTTTAAGTCACTGACGATATCTTGTTCACGTTTTTGTGCTTCTAATTTGTAATCCATTATAGTCCCTCACTTGTTAATTCAATAAATTCATCAATCATTGATTCCATCATATTAAGGCTTGTTGCCCAGAATTCTTTAGTTGTAACATCTACATCTACTAAAGCTCCAATATCTTCACATGATAGAACTGTCGTATGTGTTAGCATGTTGTCATATTTCTCAACAAAGTTTTCACCTTCTTCTAAATACTTCGCATACAATCCTTTAGAGAATAATGCGCCATAAGCGTATGGGAAGTTATAGAAGTTTGTACCGCTACTGTAGTAGTGTGGTTTACATGCCCACATGTATCCATGTAAATAATCTTTATCTAAACCGTCACCATATGTTTTTAATTGAGCATCTTTCATCAGTTCAACTAATTTTTCAGGTGATAAAAATTGATCTTTTCTATTATCGAAAACACTTTGTTCAAATAAGTATCTTGAATAGATATCTACAATCGTTTGCGTTGCATCTGAAATCATATTTTCTAAAAGTTCAATCTTCTCATTTCTTTCCGCAGTTTTCATTGCTGCTTCACTTAATATTAACTCACAGAAGTTTGATGCTGTTTCTGCGATAGGCATTACATAACTTGTATTTAACATATGATGATCTTGAATACGGAATCCATGATAGGCATGACCTAATTCATGAGCTAGTGTTACAACACCACTTAAATCATTTCCAAAGTTACTTAAAACACGGCTTTCTTTAACCATAGGAAGGTTAGAACAGAATGCCCCACCTCTTTTATTCGCTCTTGGTAAATAGTCAATCCAGTCGTTTTTAAATGCTGTATCAACCATATCATGAAGATCCGTACTGAATGTAGAGAAACTCGATTTAATCATCTCTTGAGCAAACTCTACAGTATACTCTTTATCACTTTTCACAAGAGGTGCAAATAAGTCATAGAACGGCAATCCATTCTCGTGTCCTAATAACTTTCCTTTGTGTTTTAGAAACTGTCTAAACTTAGGGAGTGAATCATCAACTGCTGAAAACATAGCATCTAAAGTTTCTTGACTCATACGAGAATCATTTAAAGTCATTTGAATTGGACTCTCATAACCTCTTAACTCAACCATTGTATTAACATGTCCCTTAATACTGTTTAAGCTATACGCTAAACTTGATTCTAAGCCTTTATATCCCGCAAGTTCTGCCTCATAAGCACTCTTTCTTACGTCAGCATCATGGCTGTATGCCATGTTACGAACTTCTGTTAAAGTCACAGACTCCTCTTTATAAGGAAGTGTATATGACGCTGTTAGGTAGTCATAAAGATCTTCCCAGTTATTCACACCATTTAAATTAATCTTAGAAATTAAAGCTTCCTCTTTTGCACTTAATTGATATTGTTTTTGTGAAATAATTTCTCTTAAGTAAAACTCATGTTCTTTAATATACTCATCGTCGAGTAATTCATCAATGTTTTCAATACTACTTAAGAAGTCATCAATTAAAGCATTACCTTCACTTAATGTCGCGTGATCTGAAAGAACTTGTTGAAGATGACTTACAACTTCAGTATCCGCAGTATTTGTTGATGATGATAAACTTAAGAATCCCGCAAGACATCTTAATAAGCGCGCATATTCGTTTCTCATTTCTAAAATTGTCTTAACAGTCTTTACATCACTAACTTCTATTTGTTTCGCATATGCATTTAATGCATCAATTTGTTTTACTAACTCTTTTCGATCTTCTAAGTATTTAGAATCATCGACACCTTTATATAAAACACTTAAATCCCATGTGTACATAATCGTCCCTCTTTCTATAAATAGA
>RRZU011404902.1_pt1 | contig 32633 bp, 25 predicted proteins | sample 2165561 | NCBI WGS metagenome assembly RRZU01 (sample SAMN10456909, study PRJNA506462) | wastewater metagenome | isolation source: wastewater sludge | place: USA: Moscow, Idaho | reverse complement strand
CACCTTGATGCAAGTATCAGGCTCGATTGGTACCGCTTTGGCGATCACCATAATGTCTGCGTCGCAAAACAGTTTCTTGAGTAAGGTTGCAGATCCACTAGCGCCATCCATGGCTAGCATTTCATTGTCCGCTGGCGTGCAAACGGCGTTTATTTTGGGGATCGGGCTTGCGGTGAGCGGATTAATTGCGTCGCTTTTTATAAAGTCTTCGAGGTGATTGCTAAAAGGCACCTGTCTTTTTATTTTTTACTGGACTCATAACCGTCACAAATGCAAATCCTGCTTACACCAACAAATTCAAAAGCCTTAAACTTTTACGAGTTAGGGCTTTTAAATGCCTGTAGTCTTTCCTTTGGATAACGTCAAAAAAATCGCATTGCACACGATAATTTACACACTATCGCTTTGCTAATGTAAGCCCTACCCTGCATAAGTTAACTGCTGTAGGGGCTGCCAAGCTTGTAATAATCCCAATACCCAGTGACTGCCTCGTTAACTACGACCAGACTTAAGTTGGTGTGCCATAGTTGCGCGTAACTTACCCGGTCGTACAGGCTTGGTTAGCAAAGGAATCCCCAGTCGCTTGCGCAGTGCTTGCTCTTCATCCGTGTAATCGGCAGTAATTAGCACTGCTGGAATATTTTTCGCAAAGTCAGCACGCAGCTGCTCCGCGACAGCCAAACCAGTCACACCACAATTGAGGTGCAAATCCACGATTAATAAACTAGGCGCTTGCTCCTCCAGCGCTACAATTGCAGCCCTATAATCTTCAGCAACTAGAACTTCACAACCCCACTGCGTTAAAAGCACGGCCATGCTGTGTAAAATCTCTGGCTCATTATCAATCACTAATACCCGCTGCCCAGCAAAGCTATGCACCATTGCTGGGCTTGTTTCTAGAGTTTTTTTCTCATATTTGGCTTCGCTGCTTAACGGCACCTCAATACTAAAGCAAGAGCCTCGCCCAAGCTGCGAGCGCAACTCAATATTCGCGCCCAATACAGCGGCTATACGCTCCACAATAGCCAGGCCAAGCCCAACGCCTTTACGGCCACTTTGATGGTTTGTATCAACCTGATTAAACTCTTGAAAGATTGACTCCTGCTGATCTTTAGCAATGCCTGGCCCCGTATCCCAAACCTCTATACGCACCTTATTACCACGTCGTCGAACACCTAAAAAAACACGTCCAGAACCCGTATAGCGACAAGCATTACTCAGTAAATTACGCACAATGCGCGTCAACAAGTGGTAGTCGGTATAGACATAAAGGGAAGACGAAAAAAACGTTAAGCGTAATCCCTCAGCTAATGCTACCTGTTCAAACTCTGACACCAATGCGCTAAACATATCTCGAATGGAGCACGCTGATAGCGATGGAGTTACCGCTGCCTGATCTAAACGAGCAATATCCAATAGATCAGCAAGCAAATCCTCTGCTCCCTCCAGCGCCATGTGGGCACGTTCGAGTAAATGCTGTTCTGCAGCAGGCAACTGTCGCTCACGCAATGACGACATCAGTAATCGCGCAGCATTTAACGGCTGCAACAAATCATGACTGGCCGCAGCCAAATACTTGTCTTTGCTTCGATTGGCCGCCTCTGCAACTTCTTTCGCCTCTCGTAAAGCCAGTTTAACTTGCTCATGACAAGTGATTTCTTCCTGCAGATCTTCATTACTTAACTGCAGCTCTCGAGTACGCTCAGCCACACGGCGCTCTAAGCTTTGATTAAGCTTTTCCAAACGTTCTTGGTTTTTTTTACGCTCAGAAATATCAGCAACAAACCCCTCTAAAACACCAGGCTCATCATCTTTAAGTAAAATATTCATCAAGACATCAAGGGGCTTTCCGTCTTTACACAACAAGCGTGTTTCATAACCGCGCACAATATTTTTCTGCAGCAACTCCGCACGAATACTTTGCACTTCTTTAATACCACCAACAAACAAACTTGGTGCACTAGGCCCAGTATTCGCAAGCAATTCTGCAACACTGACGTAACCAAGCATATTTGCCAAACCTGGATTAACTGCCCGAAACCCACCATTAATTTGCGCTTGAAAAATCCCATATGTGGCGTGCTCAAACAGCCATTTGTAACGGTTACGCTCACGCTCTACTTCGTCCAGTTGCTGTAATAATTCACGGTAGTGACTTTTACGGGATGACTGCTCACTAAGCCCCAGCAAGCCAGCTAGAGTATTGTCAGAGGGCTTCGGCATAGACCACTTCCATATCACGCTGATTGGAGGTTCTAGGATTCGTTAAAATACAGGGATCGGTCATGGCATGGCGAGATAAAAACGGTATGTCAGCTCGGTTAACCCCACACTCACCAAGGCTGTCATGAAAACCTACTGCCTGCTTAAACTCAATCAAATGATTGACTAAGCGGGTGCGCACTTGCTCACTGGTGAGCCCACGACAATCAATTCCTAATGTTTGCGCAATCACTTTAAATCGATCTGGTGCAGAGCTGTAATTAAAGGCCACAACATGCTCAACCAATGCAGCATTACACTGCCCATGGGGTAGATCTAAATAACCACCTAGACTGTGCGACATTGCATGCACTGCGCCCAAAATCGCATTCGAAAACGCCAGCCCAGCCTGCATACTGCCCAGCATAATTTGTTCTCGTAGCGCTATATCATGTGGGTTAGCGATCATCTCCACCAAGTTTCCGCCGATTAAACGCATCGCTTCTAAAGCATGAGTATCCGTCAGTGGGCCGCTACCAACAGATACAAAAGCCTCAATGGCATGTACCAAAGCATCAATACCAGTACAGGCTGCCAAAAACGGATCCATAGTGAGCGTAGTTTCTGGATCAATCAATGCGACATCTGGCACCACAGCTTTACTGACAATAGAAAACTTCATGCGCTCTTGCTGATTAGAAATAATCACAAACTGCGAGACATCTGCAGAAGTGCCTGCTGTCGTGGGAATCAAAATCAATGGTGGGCTGGGCAGTCGAATAGTATCCACTCCCTCAAACTCTAAAATGCTGCGCCCATGGGCAGCGACAATACCAATGGCCTTCGCACAATCCATTGGACTACCACCGCCAATAGCAACAATCGCGGTACAGTTATGTAGCTTATAAGTTTCTGCGCCATGCATCACCTCCTCCACTCTGGGGTTCGGTGAAACCTCTGTAAAGAGATGGTAATCAATACCCTGCTCTTGCAGGCTTTCTTCAATATCAGTAACCCACCCGGCAGCTTGCACCCCAGGATCAGACACAATCAAAACTTTAGCTGCCCCAAACGTGCTCACAAAATGCCCAGCACGATGGCGACAACCGGCACCAAAAACAATTTCTGGCGATACAAACTTGCGCAGTTCGCTAATTGACCGTTTCATAATTACTCGTCTTATTATTATGGGTTGATTGAAGCAGGCAGATTTATACAAAAAAGTGTTATACCAGCAAATAGCACACCTAAAAATCTTATCTACTTGATTTAAAATGAGGTTTTGTAACTTATCTGATTTTTATTAGGTTATCGCTAAGCCCATGCTTTAAACACTAGCCAAGGGTCTATGCATACAGATTATAAAGCACTTAAAGCTTCTCTTTAACTGACAACAGAAAAAGTACGCTGATAGAAAGATAATTCTAAAGCCAACGCTTCAGCCAAATGCCTTGCTTGACGAAAACCATGCCCCTCATCAGGGTACAAATGGCACTCAACCGCTACGCCCTGCTCAGTTAAAGCCTGCACCATAGTTATAGTTTGCTCAGGGACTACAACTACATCTCGCCCACCTTGAAAAAAAATCACTGGAGTTTGTATCCGTTGTATTTGCGCTAATGGTGCTCGCGCAGAAAGTTGTTCTACCCCACCTAGCAGCCAAGACAAATAATCCCCTTCAAACTTATGGGTCACTTTATTTAAAGCAGTTGGATCGCTAACACCGTACAAGCTTGCCGCGGCAGCAAAATACTGACTAGCAGCAATTGCCAACAGTGCACTATAGCCCCCTGCACTAGCACCTCGAACAAAAAGATGCTCGGCATCAACTCGGTCAGTATCAATTAAATATTGTACCAAGGCACATATGTCCTCAACGTCTAAAATGCCCCACTGCTGCTCTAAACGCTGACGATACTTACGACCAAACCCCGTGCTGCCTCGGTAATTTAAATCCGCAACAGCAAAACCTCGTTGCGTCCAAAACTGTATGCGCGGATCAAAAACAGGATAACAAGCAGAGGTTGGTCCACCATGCAAAAACACCACCAACGGTGGCCGCTCTTGGTTAGACAAATGGTGCTGCGTATTGTGCGGCGCGTAAAAAAAACAGTGCACTGCTTCATCATGGCTGCTTGGAAAATACAATGCCTGTGGCTTGGATATTTCCGTTTCCGGCAAGTCTATAGCCAGCTGGCTCAACACCTTAACTTCTGCGCTGCGGCGGTCAATGGCCAGCACCGCGCTGCCTTGACTTGAGTGCCCAGCAATGCAATAAAAGTGATCATCATCAGCTGCTAAATGACGTAATCGACTGAAGTCCGTGGCCAACTGCTGCAACTCTTGTTGTTTAGCAAAGCAATACAATGCTAACTTGCCAAAACCGTCGGCAAACCAACTCACTAAGTAGTGATCACCCTGCAATGGTAAGTAATTACAGCCACCCAACTGCCAAGGTGCACCAGCATAATCCGCATCAATTCCAGTTAACGAGACAAGTTTTTCGTCCGTTGTTTCACGCCATGGCTGCCAATAACCTGCTTGGTCACTTAGCGCTACAACACGGTTGGTTTGATCAAATAACGGCTGCTGAATCGAAGCATTACCGTCAACTCCAGCTAAACATGCTGCTTCCCCCCATCCACCATCACTTTGACGCTTGGCGCAGAACAATTGAGTTCTTGTCCAAGGTTGGTCAGGGCGCTGCCACTGCACCCAGAGTAGACGCTGACCATCCGGACTGATTCGTGGCGCAGCATAAAAGTCACTGCCTTGCACTATAACCTGCGGTACTAGCAGCGGCTGGCTTTGTTCACAAACTAAAGGTACACGGACTAAACGATGCAACACTTCTTGCTCGCTGTGCTCTTCTTCTATAACAATCAGTGTTTGTGTTACAGAGTCAAGCTGCATATCAGCATAGCGGCATTCATGGCGTGCAGTTAAAGCCTGCGGTAGCCCCTGCCAAGTCTGCAGATACAATTGCTGATCCACTTCATTAGTAAATACGACTCCTTGCTCGGTTAAACAAAAAGAGCCTCCGCCATACTCATACACCCGGCTGCGTACCGAAAAGCCCTTAGGCGTAAACAGTTCGCCATCCTGCTTCGCAGAGTTATAGCGGTAAAGCTTCGTTTGCCCAGTTAACGGATCTGAAACCGTCCAAAAAACACCATGCAGGGAGACTTTTAATTCATTGATTTCACGTCCAGCCACAGCAGCCTGTTCTGCACTCCAAGTGCTGGGCCAGAAACCTGCAACAAAAGTCTCCCGCTTAGGCATCTGTATTCATCCCTTGATAATAATGTTGGACATTTTCTCATTACGAAAAATCATGCTATCCACGCCCAATGGCGCCTGCTCTGCTTCTTCACGAGCAGCTAGAATAATGCCATGGTGCTTAGACTTACTGCACACTGGATCAGCATTATTGGCATCTCCTGTGAGCATATATGCCTGACAACGGCATCCACCAAAGTCCTGCTCTTTTTCATCACAAGAGCGGCAAGGCTCTGGCATCCATTCAAAACCACGGTACTTATTAAAACCGAAAGACTCCTGCCAAATATGCTGCACGCTATGCTCTTTCACATTAGGAAACTCAATAGGCAACTGCCGCGCACTGTGACAAGGCAAAGCAGTACCGTCAGGGGTGATATCTAAAAACAAACTGCCCCAGCCACTCATACAAGCTTTAGGGCGCTCTTCATAATAATCTGGAGTTACAAAAATCAGTTTACAAGGGTGGTTTTGCGCAGCTAATTTTTCTCGCCACTGCTGCGTAACGCCCTCAGCATATTCAAGCTGCTCACGGGTGGGCAATAAAGCTGCGCGATTGAGCTCTGCCCAACCATAAAACTGACACGTAGCCAGTTCCACAAAATCTGCATCGAGCTCAACACAAAGCTCAATAATGCGGTCAATACGATCAATATTATGACGGTGTGTCACAAAGTTAAGCACCATGGGGTAGCCCTGCGCTTTCACGGCGCGGGCCATAGCTAGTTTTTGTGCGAAAGCTTTTTTCGAGCCGGCCAACATATTGTTGACCTCTTCATCAGCGGCCTGAAAGCTGATTTGAATGTGATCCAAACCAGCCTCACTTAGTTCAGTAATACGACGCTCAGTTAACCCAATTCCAGAGGTTATTAAGTTAGTGTAAAAACCTAAATCACGAGCAGCTTTAACCAGCTCAGCCAAATCCTGGCGCACAAGTGGCTCTCCACCGGAAAACCCCAACTGCGCAGCACCTAAAGCCCTAGCCTGCTTAAAAACATCGATCCACTGCACGGTGCTCAACTCTTCACCACTACGGGCAAAGTCCACTGGGTTAGAGCAATAGGGGCACTGCAAAGGACAGCGATAAGTCAGCTCAGCCAGTAACCATAAAGGTGGGCTTTGTATATGCTGATTAGCAGGGTTCAAGCCAAAACTGTGCATAGGCCACCTCCATAAAGGCTAAAACGTCATCACTTAAGTCTGGCGCATCAGGAAACTGTTCTTGCAGTTGGGAAATAATTTGCGCGACACTGCGCTGCTCATCAACCAACTTTAAAATATGTGCAGCACTGTCATTGAGCTGAATCATTCCTTCTGGATACAGCAATACATGGCAGCTTTGTGCAGGCTCCCATTGCAAGCGAAAACCACGCCGGATACGTGGGCACAGCTCCAGATTGATAATGCTCATAGCCCTAGCCCTGTATGCCAAATACGCTGATCAGTTACCGTATGGTACGGTGGACGCTTAAGCTCATACGCCATACTCATGGCATCTAACATGCTCCACAGTACATCCAGCTTAAACTGCAAGATTGCCAGCATGCGCTGCTGTGCTTCCCTAGTAGTGTAGTGCTGTAAAGTGATTTGCAAACCGTGCTCAACATCCCGCCGCGCTTCACTAAGACGCTTACGGAAGTATTCATAACCACGAGCATCAATCCACGGATAATGTTGTGGCCAAGCATCTAAGCGTGACTGATGAATATGCGGGGCAAAAAGCTCAGTCAAAGAACTACTGGCCGCCTCCTGCCAGTTGGCACGGCGAGCAAAGTTAACATAAGCATCCACAGCAAAGCGCACGCCAGGTAATACCAGCTCACCGGATAACACCTGCGCACGATCCAAGCCAACTGACTCAGCCAGACGTAACCACGCCTCAATTCCACCATCCTCACCGGGCGCACCATCATGATCTAAAATGCGCTGAATCCACTCCCGCCGAACCGCTCGATCAGGGCAGTTAGCCATAATGGCAGCATCTTTCATGGGGATACTGATTTGATAATAAAAGCGGTTTGCCACCCACCCCTGAATTTGCTCACGGGTCGCTTGCCCAGTGTGCATAGCAACATGATAAGGGTGATGAATATGGTAATAATCCCCTTTGCCACGCAGCGCATGCTCAAATTGCTCTGGGGTCATTGCTTGCTGGCTCATCACAGGCTCCTAAAGCTCGATACTCATTCCGTCATAAGCAACTTCCACACCAGCTGCTTCTACTTGCGCACGCTCGGTGGAGTCCTCATCTAGGATAGGGTTGGTGTTATTGATATGAATTAAAATACGACGGGCTTCTGGGTACTGAGCTAAGACATCCAACATGCCGCCAGCACCTATTTGTGCCAAATGCCCCATTTCACTGCCAAGCTTGCCACCGACACCTCTCGCCTGCATTTCATCATCTTGCCAAACAGTGCCATCAACTAATAAGCAATCAGCACTACTCATCATTTGTGCCAGCTCTGCGTCCATCTCTCCCAGACCAGGCGCATAGAAAAGTTTTTTACCGCTGCGAGTATCTTCAATCAACAAGCCAATATTGTTACCAGGGTGTGGATCATCACGACGCGGTGAGTACGGTGGCGCATTACTGCGCAAGGAAATAGCAGTGATACTTAATCCTGGGCAGGCAGGTACAGTAAAGGGCTGGCCATCCAGCGCAATCAAACGGTGCTTAAGTCCACCATTCCAATGCGCCAGCATATTAAAAACAGGAAACCCAGAGGTCAGGTCTTGATGCACCATCTCAGTGCACCACACATCATGAGGACAGCCCTCACGCAAAGTTAATAACCCCGTGACATGGTCAATTTGGCTGTCGAGTAAAATAATGCCTGCAATCGCAGTATCGCGTGCTTGGCGCGCTGGTTGCAGTGCAGGAAAAGCCTCTAACTGACTACGGATATCTGGCGAAGCATTACATAAAATCCAGTTCACACCATCATCACTGATAGCAATTGAAGACTGCGTACGCGGTGTTGCCCGCAAAGTGCCTTTGCGTAAACCGTGACAATTATGGCAATTACAGTTCCATTGCGGAAAGCCACCTCCTGCTGCTGAACCTAAGACTTGAATATACATAACTCTACTCCTTAGTAGCCCCAGCAGAGCTGGGGCTCGATCGTTGAACGATTAACATAAGGGCACGATGTATCAACGGTTAGCGATGTACATCGTCACTTCAAACCCAATACGCAGATCATTAAAGGTTGGTTTAGTCCACATAGTCGTTTCCTCTTTTGTTAAAGACCGGTGTATTCCGGCACCTCTATTAATAGCGCTATTAGGTATAAGACAAAACGGTACTTTGGAACCGGTTTTGGCTGCCATTGGTCGCACTGCTTTTACTCTTCAACATCACAGCGTCTCAGCAGCAGTTTTCAGGCAAAAAAAAACGCAGCCAATTGACTGCGTTTCGACAAAAAAGAATAGACTCTAGGAAAGGGGGGTTACCATAAGCAGAACCTAATCGTACCGTCGATAAGTAGCACCATACAAAACAACATAGCTCAGAGGCCTCTTGGTGCCACTAGAACCAGCCAGCGGCACCAGCCTTACAAACTTAGAAGAAGCCCAACGGGTTAATGTCGTAGCTCACCAGCAAGTTTTTCGTCTGCTGATAGTGGTCTAACATCATCTTATGGGTTTCACGTCCAACACCAGACTTTTTATAACCTCCAAAGGCTGCATGAGCTGGATACAGGTGGTAGCAGTTCGTCCACACTCGTCCTGCTTGAATACCGCGCCCCATGCGGTACGCACGATTAATATCACGGGTCCACACGCCCGCACCTAATCCAAACTCGGTATCATTAGCGATTTCAAGCGCTTCTGCTTCATCCTTAAAGGTCGTTACCGCTACCACAGGGCCAAAAATCTCCTCTTGGAAGATGCGCATCTTATTGTGGCCTTTCAACAGTGTTGGTTGAATGTAATAGCCGCTAGCGAAATCACCTTCCAGCTGCTCAATTTTGCCACCTATTAACAGCTCGGCGCCTTCTTGCTCAGCCACATCCATATAAGACATAATTTTTTCAAACTGCTGCTCAGATGCCTGCGCCCCCACCATGGTCTCGGTGTCCAGCGGGTTACCACGACGAATTTGCTTAATTTTCTTCATCACTTCAGCCATAAATGGCTCGTAAATAGACTCTTGTATTAAAGCACGTGAGGGACAAGTACAGATTTCACCTTGGTTAAAGAAAGCCAACACCAGCCCTTCAGCAGCCTTTTCTATAAACTCAGGCTCAGCACTCATAATATCTTCAAAGAAAATATTCGGTGACTTACCGCCCAGTTCCACTGTGCTTGGAATAATATTTTCAGCAGCTGCGTGCATAATGTGCGAGCCGACTGGTGTTGATCCAGTAAAGGCAATTTTGGCAATACGCTTACTCGTTGCTAACGCCTCTCCCGCCTCACGACCAAAACCTTGCACTATGTTTAAAACACCGGCTGGCAACAAATCACCAATTACTTCCATGAGTACTGTAATCGACAGCGGTGTTTGCTCCGCAGGCTTTAACACAATACTGTTACCTGCTGCCAAAGCTGGAGCCAACTTCCAAGCACCCATCAAAATCGGGAAGTTCCATGGAATAATTTGCCCAACGACACCCAGCGGTTCATGGAAGTGATAAGCAGCCGTATGCTCATTAATTTCTGCAGCTGAACCTTCTTGAGCACGCAAGCAGCCCGCAAAATAGCGGAAATGATCTGCAGCCAATGGAATATCCGCGTTCAAAGTTTCGCGAACAGGCTTACCGTTATCCCACGTTTCGGCTACCGCTAACAATTCAAGATTCTCTTCAATACGATCTGCAATGCGCAATAGGATACGTGCCCGGTCTTGCGCTGAGGTTTTACCCCAAGCTGGTGCAGCAGCATGCGCCGCATCTAAAGCCAAGTTAATGTCAGCAGCTGTTGAGCGTGGAAACTCACCAGCAACTGCACCGGTTACAGGCGTTGTGTTAGTAAAATACTCACCGTTCACTGGTGCGACAAATTCACCACCAATATAGTTGCCATAACGTGGTTTGATTGTCAGTAAAGAGTCTTGCGTACCTGGTTGTGCATAAATCATAATAGTTTCCTCATTTATTCAATGCCTGCGCCAACCGCGGGCAGGTGATGATTCGATATTAGCGAGCCACCCCTTACATCTAAATGCACCCAACGCAGCAAAAATATAGTCATTTAGAACTAGATAGAATGCGCTCACCTAAAAACCACACTGCCACTATCAAAGCAATAACAGTAGCAGATACAAAAACCCCCGTTACAACCTTACGACTGAACGGGGGTTTTTATCGCCACCTGTACTACTGATCAATACGTTGCCATTGCTGCTGCTCATACTGTGGGTATAGATGACTGACAGTACGAATCAACTCGTGGCGCGTTAAACTGATCGTTGCAAACTGCTCTGGAATAGGCAAACGCAACACTTGGTTCATATCCATGCCCTGCTCTGCAGCTTGACGCAAAGCATTATCCAGCCATGTAAGGTAATCACGCATTTGCACAAAAGGTTGCTTATCTTTTGCTAAAGGACCGTGCCCAGGAACCACAACCTGCCAAGGCAAAGCTTGCAAACGGTCTAAGTCAGCCAACCATGTTTTTAAACTTGGACTGTTCGGTGTGGCTAAAGCCCGCTGATAGAACAGCATATCACCGGCAAAAAGCACCCCTGTTCGCAGGTCCAGCAACACCAAATCAGCACCCGTATGACCAGTAAAAGCAAGCAGCTGCAAAGAATGACCACCAATATCGACTACCCCCGGCTCAACAGTGTGGGTTGGCAGTTGCACTTCGGTACCGCGCATCCAATCTCCAACCACTCGATACATATTCTCCGCCATATGGTCGCCCTGCTCTGCAAGCAGCTCATGAGTTGCTTGCAAGGCGGCAATAGGCACGTCAGCAAATGCTTGATTCCCCAAAGCATGATCAGGGTGGTGATGGGTTAAGAAAACTTGCACCACCGGTTGCTCGGTAACAGCAGCAATAGCAGCTCGCAAAGCTCTGCCATAAGCAAAAGATGGCCCCGTATCAATAACTACCACTCCCTCATCAGTAATTATAAATGCGCTATTGACCACATTACCGCCATTTTCCACACTAAAATCATCTGTTAGCCCTTCTACCATGTAAGTATTCTCGGCTATTTTTTCCGGCTTTAAAGCATAAGAAGCCAAAGCATTGGAGCTGAGTAGCCAGCCCCAAACTATAAGCAGCAACCAACGCATAGCATCACCTCTAAATCTCACTCTTCAACCCACCGAAACCCTGAGCAAAAACAAACACTCTAAGCTCGTCGCAACCCTCCTATGTATCGCAGGAGAACTAAGGAGTTTGTGCGGTAAACTCATTGCCATTATTATCGCGCAACCACCACTGCGTGCGCGGCTGCCCCTTCACATGCAAAGTAATGGTTGGGTTTTCACTGACGGCAGAAAACAAATCGAGACGCGCCAACACCTTACCACCCGCATCACGAAGTTCTGCTTGATTGACATAAAACTCTGGGATAGAACCTACCAAACCATTATCCATTGGATGCAAAACCCTTAAACGCAAACGGCTGCTATCACCGACAGGAAAGCGCGCACCAAACACCTGACCTAAACGCTTCTCCCAACCCTCTTCAGCACGCACTAGACTGGGTGCGCTACAGCCACCACCGGCGGCCTCAATTCGCGCCGATCCCACATACCAAACGCCATCGTCCATTAAAAAAGCAGCTCGAATCGGAGTGGCTTGCTCAACACGAATTCGCACAGCTAAGAATTTTTCTAACTCAGCACTTGGATACAAATTCAAAATTTGCGGAATAGGATTAAGCTCAGCCCAAACCATCACTTCACTGACTTTACCCGGCAGAGCTCGCGCATCCACCTCTACGGGAACTTGCCGCGCATCTTCAGCAAAAGGTGGCACCATCACTTTAACTCGCTCATCAAAGACAAAGTCAGCGTTATTCAACAAGCGCTGATGAAAATACTCCCACATTACCGAAGGTTGTGGATCTCCCTCTACGGCCAGCGCCAAATTGCTGAGCAAAAATAACACCAAAGCACAAACAAACTGCTGTTTCATAGGTACTCCTATTCAATAACCTAACAGTCACTGAGAAGCCTGAAAACACTGCAAACTTAAAAGGTAACAAGGAGAGAGCCTTGCGCTTAACAGTGCGTTAAGGCTTTCGCTTATAAAGCCTTGCTAGGGCGATTTGAACCCATTCGCAAGGCAAGGCTAGATCAGCACTTTCAACCAAAAAACGCTCGCCCTAGCACATTATTGCAACTCAGCACGGCTCTCAATGTAAGTACGAATGGCCCACAGCGCCTCTTGGCTAATATGCTCTGCCATTTTCGGCATATACACGGCGCCATTACGTACAGCACCATTAATCACACGCTCCTTGTACCACTCATCATCGCTTTCATTGGGCTGCAGCAAACGCAAGTCTGGAGCAATACCACCAGACATAGCCTCAAGGCCGTGGCAACGGGCACAGTTTTGGTTATAAGCAGAGTCACCAATTTCAACGGCTTTAGCATTCAGCTCGCTTGGAGCGCGGTATGGATTGCTATCGAGCCACTCTTCACCCAATGATGGCAGCCCTGCGGTATCAACGCTTTGCGGCACCATGTCACCGTGCGCATAAGCTGTTGCTGAGAAACCTAAAGCGGTTGCAATTAAAGCCCCGAATAGCGCATTTTTCTTATTCATCATATTCACCATTTATGTAGTACGCAAGGATGTTCGCTAGAAAGTTTGAACACTGCCTGAATGGTAAAAATGCTGCGCGCTAAGGAGAACGCTGCTTTAGTTGTCGAGAACCACACCCTTAGTATTAGATGCAAAGGTCTACAAAATACTGGTTTTAGAAGCACTGCCAAATAAGCCACCGACTGGGAACTTTTCCCGCCACCAACGGGAATTTTTCCGTATTCTTTAGACCCGCTCTTTCCCAACATGGATGCCGTCAATGCGCAGTCTACTGACGCAAGACTCACAATATGCAACCTATGGGAAGTAAAGCAATGATAACAAGACAATCACCCAGCTCTGCCAAGCCCTTAGCCCTTGCCGTCAAGGGCCTAATTCTAAGCGCCACACTAATTAGCGCTAACCTAAGCTTCGCCAAACCCGTAACTTGGGAGGACATTGCGCAAGACCATGTCAACACCAGTAACGTACTGCAATACGGTATGGGTACCAATGCGCAACGCTACAGCCCTCTCACCACGATCAACTCAGAAAACGTCTTCAAGCTGACGCCTGCCTGGACTTACTCTTTTGGTGATGAAAAACAACGCGGCCAAGAATCTCAAGCCGTAATCCACGATGGCGTTATTTACGTTACTGGCTCCTATTCTCGCGCTTGGGCACTGGATGCTAAAACCGGCGAGCGCCTCTGGAGCTATAACCACCGTCTGCCCGATGATATTCGTCCATGCTGTGACGTTGTTAACCGTGGTGTAGCGATCTACGGTGATAAAGTATTTCTCGGTACACTTGATGCTCGCGTCATCGCTTTAGATAAAGACAGCGGTAAAGTTGTTTGGAACAAAAAATTCGGTGACCACGCTGCTGGTTACACCATGACCGGCGCACCAACTATCGCCAAAGACGCTAAAACTGGAAAAGTACTCTTAATTCACGGCAGCTCTGGCGATGAATTTGGAGTGGTGGGTAAGCTCTTCGCTCGCGACCCAGACACAGGTGAAGAAGTATGGATGCGTCCATTTGTAGAAGGCCACATGGGCCGCCTAAATGGCAAAGACAGCACACCTACCGGAGATATTAAAGCGCCATCTTGGCCTGATGACCCAAACCACCCAACTGGAAAAAAAGAAGCTTGGAGCCAAGGCGGTGGTGCGCCATGGCAAAGCGCCAGTTTTGACCCGGAAACCAATACTATTATTGTCGGCTCTGGTAACCCTGCCCCCTGGAATGGCTGGGAGCGTACCGCGGACGGCGGCGATCCAAAAGACTACGATAGCCTTTACACATCAGGCCAGGTGGGTGTCGATGCGACGACCGGTGAAGTAAAATGGTTCTACCAGCATACACCGAACGATGCTTGGGACTTCTCAGGCAACAACGAACTTGTACTCTTTGACTACAAAGACAAAGACGGAAAAACCACTAAAGCCACTGCTCACGCAGACCGTAACGGCTTCTTCTATGTAGTTGACCGCGAAAACGGCAAGTTAGAAAATGCCTTTCCATTTGTTGATGGCATCACTTGGGCCTCTCATATTGACCTAGAAACAGGTCGCCCAGTGGAAGTAGAAGGACAGCGGCCACCAAAACCAGAGCCAGGTGAAACTCGTGGTAAATCCGTTGAAGTATCACCTCCCTTCTTAGGTGGTAAAAACTGGAATCCTATGGCCTACAGCCAAGACACTGAGCTGTTCTATGTCCCAGCTAACCACTGGAAAGAAGACTACTGGACAGAGCAGGTAAGCTACAAAAAAGGCTCCGCTTATCTCGGTCAAGGCTTCCGTATCAAGCGTTTATTTGATGATCACGTAGGCATCTTACGTGCGATGAACCCAACCACAGGCGAAGTGGCTTGGGAGCACAAAGAAAAACTACCGCTGTGGGCTGGCGTGCTAGCGACTAAGGGCAACCTTGTCTTCACTGGCACCAGCGATGGCTTTCTCAAAGCCTTTGATGCTAAAACCGGTAAAGAGTTATGGAAGTTCCAGACTGGTAGTGGCGTTATTTCACCACCTGTAACATGGGAATTGGATGGCGAACAGTACATCGGTGTAACCTCAGGTTACGGTGGCGCAGTTCCATTGTGGGGCGGCGACATGGCGGAACTAACCAAACCTGTAGCACAGGGCGGTTCATTCTGGGTGTTCAAATTACCAGAGTGGGATAGTAATTAATAACTAACGGCTATCACTTCACACTCACCGTTGCTGTGTTCGCACAGCAACGGTTTTTAGAGGTACATTTGTATGCAACGCTATATTTTATCGGTTTTATCCTTAGTGATCAGCACTGCAGTTTGGGCCAACCAAGAGGTGACAACCATCAACGGTTGCAAGCTTGCCCCTAGCAGTAACTGTGCTGGAATGGACTTACGCAACGCTGACCTCAGCAATATGGATCTGCGCAAAATCAACTTTAATGATGCGGACTTATCCGGTGCCAACTTGCGTCACGCACAACTCGATCTATCCACCTTCAACGGCGCTAACCTCAGCGGTGCCAACTTCACTCGCGCTAGCTTACAACAAGCCAGTATCCGCGGTGCTAAGCTAGACAAAACCAACTTCACCGCCATTAATGGTTGGGCTTTAATGGGCCAAGGAGCCGAAGGTAAAAAAACCGACTTTAATGCCGCCAATTTAGATTTCGCCCGTTTTTCTGGCTCCAAACTCCCCAGCGCTAATTTTAATGCCGCTAATTTAGAAATGGCTTGGCTGAATAAAAGCGACTTGCGCAAAGCCACTTTTATTGATGCCAACATGCAAGAGTCAAAGATGAGCGAGGCCAATATGGCCAAAGCGAATATGACCAATGCTCGCCGTCACTATGCGACCTTTTTAGGTACGTTTATGGAAGGCTGCACCGCATGTCCGCTGGACTGGTAAAACCCCACCTTTGCGCAAGCTAATAGTCCACTACAATGATTATTAGCTTGCCTCACCAATACGCAACACACCGGTATCAATGGCTAAATGTACCAGCTCAACATGGGATTTCACTTGCAACTTTTGCTTTAGTAAAGTCATGTAGTTGGATACCGTCTTGCTACTGATACAAAGATTCTCTGCAATCTGCCGAGCAGGCAACCCCCTCGCTAGCATGACAAAAACCTCCATCTCGCGTGGAGTCATGCTTTGCAAGCGCGGATCAATAGCCCCTACTGATGATTTATGACAAGCCATTTGCGTAGCTATGCTTTGCTCAATATACATATGCCCCGACAACACTCGACGTGCCGCCTCAATCAACACCTCAGGTGCTACGTTCTTACTGATATAGCCGGCAGCACCAGCATCCAATGCTTGACGTACCAACATGAGCTCATCATGCATACTAAAGAACAAAACCGGCAACTGCGGTAAACGCTGACACAAGCGACGACAGGTTTCTAGCCCACTGATCCCCGGCAGACCAATATCCATCACCACCAACCTTGGCATAAAAGCCGGCACCAACTGCACAGCCTCTTCACCGCTGCTGGCGTGCCCAATCTGCACGTCAGGAAAATAGGCTTGCAATAGACTGGCATAGCCTTGCCGCACCACCGCATGATCATCCACTAGCAGAATTTTCATTGTTCACCTCTCAGCAGCGGCACACACAAGTACAACGACCAACCGCGCATAACCCGAGGACGGGTATAAAACTGAGCCTGCATAGCTTGCGCACGCGCAGCCATAGAGTGCAAGCCAACACCAGCTTGCGCAAGCACACCGCCTCTGCCGTTATCACGTAACAATATGCGCCAAGCCTGCTGCTTATACTGCAGCCACACATGCACATGAGTGGCTTGCCCATGCTGACACGCATTACACAATGCTTCTTGCAGTAAACGATACAGTTGCTGCTTAGTGGCCAAGCTCAATACTGGCAACACCCCTAACTGATGCACACGGATACACAGCGCACTCTGCGCTTGCCACTGTTGCTGCAACAACTGCAACAACTGCAACACACTTAAGTGCTCCAATTGCACTGGGTATAAGTCATGAACTACAGCACGAAAACTTTGCTGCAGATGGCTTGCTTGCTGCTCTAAGCATTGCGCTATACTCTGCACTTGCTCCGGTTGCTCGGCAAACAATTGCAAGAGTTTAACCTGCGCTCGCAGCGCCGCAAAATACTGCCCAAGATCATCATGCAAAGCTTGTCCAAGACGGCAGCGTTCAGCATCTTGTAGGTGAATTAAAGCCTGACTTAATTGCGCTTTTTCTGCACGCATCACTTGCAACTGCGTTACTAATTTTCGGCTCTGCACTGTTGTATATGGCTCTGACTGGCCCATGGCTATTCCTCGGGAATTTTTCCTACCACCATGCTAATCAGTGGCCTAAGCCAACATCCTCCTACCTTGGTACTGTCTCGCTGCTACTTTCCTGTATAGCCTCATACTCATACTTATATTTTAGCTATAACTGCTCTCACCCTATCTCCAGACCTGCCAGCAGTTACACAAAAACCAGCACTTTAGTAGTACGCCAAGCAGCACAATGTATCATTCCCAATGGCACTCATTTTCCCTTTAATAAAAGAAACGCTATTGGGGCTCAGTATGCTTAAATCAGTCTGTACAGCACTCGTCGTAACTTTAATCTCCCTAGGGGTGACCTGTAGCTACGCCGAGCAAAGTGACTTATTTAATTCAGAAGGCTACCGCAGCACGCTGTATCGCAGTCCAACGCCTAACTTTCATGAGCTAGCAAACACCATTAACCCACAGCAGTTGCTTGCTCTACAAAAAAAACAGCCTGAGGTGGTTTTAATTGATGTGTACCGTAACCCTTGGCTCCGTGGTCACTTCATCCGCCAAGATGAGCACAACAACATACCCAATAGCTTATGGCTGGCCAACTGCGGCGATGGTTCGCTTAACAAACAATGGATGGCATACTGCCAAACGTCTTTAGAGCAGGCCACTGCTGGTAACAAAGCTCACCCTATTGTTTTTTATTGCCGATCAGACTGCTGGTTGGGCTGGAATGCAGTTAAGCGCGCTCATCACCTAGGCTACAGTAACCTCTATTGGTTACGCGACGGTGTCGATGGCTGGAAGCAAGCTAACTTACCATTAGAGCCGGCGCAGCCAATCCCCTTGCCGTGACTTATATATTATAAAAACGAGACTAAAAGCCATGTACAACATCTTAATCGCTGACGACCACCCTCTATTTCGCGAAGCGATTTGTAATGTTATTCGCTCCGGATTCCCAGACTGCACTATTATCGAAACCGCAGATTTAGATAGCACCCTGCTGCTCGCGACCGAGCAAGACAACTTAGATTTAATTCTTTTAGACTTAAACATGCCTGGGATGAGCGGTCTCAATGGTTTAATGACATTACGCAATGAAGCCCCTACCATACCCGTGGTTATTGTCTCTGCGGAACAAGATAAGCATATTGTGTTGCAAGCCATCACCTATGGCGCTGTAGGCTTTATTACCAAGTCCACGCCTCGTGAACAGATGACCGAAGCCATTGAGCAAGTCCTTGATGGCCACGTGTACTTACCAGCAGATATTATTCGCTCAGAACAATCCAACACTCGACGTACTCCCCGCGAAGCCACTATTGCACCAGAGCTCCTCCAAGCTTTAACCCGTAAACAGCTGCAAGTACTTGAGCGTATGGCCAAAGGCGAGTCAAACAAACAAATTGCTTACAACTTAGATATTGCCGAAACCACAGTAAAAGCCCATGTTTCCGCCATTTTAAGAAAGCTCAATGTGCATAACCGTGTGCAAGCAATTCTTTCTATTGGCGATATTGACTTCTCCACTTATCTGCGCCGCTAAGTTTCTCACTCATACCGCAAAGCACCTCAACCAGCTCACTGAAGGCACTCTTCACAGCGCAGCGCTCAACTCGAGTACTGCGCTATTTTTATTTTATCTAAAAATAAAGTTAAGCACCGCTGCGCTCTAACAGATGATTCATAGCCGTTTTTAACTGCATCGGCTTAACCGGTTTATGCAGCAAAGTATGGCCCAGCGCACGCATTTGCTGTTTAAGCTCATTACTATAATTAGCAGTAATCATCATCGTAGGAATAGGTTTAGAGCGCTGCCGGTGGATATTGATCACAGCATCAACACCATTCATCTCATTATCCAAATGATAGTCAGCTATTAACAAGTCCACATCCGCATCAAAACCACCAACCTGCTCAGCCAAGTCCTCCTCAGAAAGCCCCGTGGTCACCAAGCACCCCCAACCTTCCAGCAACGTTTGCATCGCTAAACAAATTGCCAAATCATTATCGAGCACCCAAACTCGTACACCACGCAATCGGTCTAAATGATAAACTGGCGCTTCCATTACACTTGTTTTAGGTGATTGGCCCACACGAGCCAAAGGTACCTCCACCGAAAACATTGAGCCTTGTCCGGATTGCGACACAACATGCACACTGTGACCTAAAATCCGAGTAATCTTATCCACAATAGCCAAACCCAAGCCCAATCCGCGATCTTGCTTAAGTCCTTGGCTATCACCGCGCTTAAACTCTTGGAAAATTTCCCCCTGCTTATCCTTGGCAATACCTACTCCCGTATCCCAAACCTGGATAGAGACATAGCCTGGGTAACGACGACAGCCTAATAATACGCGACCTGTCGCAGTGTAACGGAAGGCATTACTTAAAAAGTTACGCAAAATACGTCCGAGCAAATGAATGTCACTATGCACAAGCACCGAGCTGGCAACAAAATTGAACTGCAAGTCTACGCTTTGTGCCACTCGCTGATACTCAGCAGCCAAGTTCTCTAACAAGTCCTGCACTGCAAACACCGAGGTATCAGCTTTAATCACTCCAGCATCCAGCTTGGAAATATCCACTAAAGTACCTAATAAACTTTCTACATCATCGAGGGAGTTACTGATATTTCTAATCAAATTCAAACAACGAGATGGATTCGGATGTTCAGCCAGCGAGCCTGCAAACAAGCGCGCAGCATTTAATGGCTGAAGCAAATCATGGCTCACTGCTGCTAAAAACTTGGTCTTGGATAAATTAGCTTCTTCTGCTTCACGCTTGGCCTCCAACAAATGCGCTTCTGTTTGCTTGCGCACATCTATTTCAGACACTAACTGACTATTGAGCAAGGTCAGCTCTGCCGTGCGCTCACGCACCCGTACCTCTAAATTTTGGTAAGCCTGATGCAAGGCTTCAGCAGTCTGTCGGCGCTCTGTAATATCACGCACTAAGACAAAAATACCTGCAATATCACCATTACTTTGCCGATTAGGCACATAAGAGCGCTGCATAAAGCGTTTCTTACCCAACACACTGCTTTCAGCTACTTCAAAGGTCAGACTCTCCCCTTTTAAAGAGCGATTAATATAGGGCTGCAAACGCAAAAAATGCTCATCACTGTGCGCTTCCCGCAAGCTACGCCCCAAGATGCTATCCCGTGGCCAGCGATACCACTGCTCATACACCTTATTGGTGAACTCATAGGTAAAGTCACTTTTTACATACGCAATCATCGCAGGCACATGGTCCGTAATTAAACGAATCCACTCTTCACGTTTACGCAAAACTTCCGCATGATGGTAACGCTCAGTAATATCAGTAAAAGTATTAACAAAATTGCCATTAGGTAATGGATGCGCACGAATTTCTATCACCCGCCCATCCGCGCGACGCTGTTCTTTTTGCAGCAAAGGCTTGCCTTGCTCATCCATGCTATCCGGCGTTAGTATCCCATTGCCTTTCATCACTTCGGCATAAGTGCTATTGGCTTCAATGGGTTGCAGGTCACACAGCTCAAGAAAACGATGGTTCCACAGTTCTAAAACACCCTGCGCATTGACCATAACTACACCTTGCGACAGGTTATCAACGGTCTGCTGCAGCAAGCGTGTTTTCTGCGCCAAAGCTTGCTCACGACGCTGGGCTTCTCTGTACTTAAGCTCAGTGATATCAGTGTAGAGGATCACCATGCCCCCTTCTTGGGTGGGGCGTTCGGTTACTTGCAACCAGCGCCCCGTACGCAAACGGTACAGCACCCTTTGTCGGCTACTGCGCTGTTTTTCAACGACCAGCCCTGTCCCTTCAATAAAGGTTTTCACCTCAAGCAAACTGGTGCCAACATCAATGCGATACACACTTTGATCCCAGAAGCGTTTAAATCTCTGGTTAAACAATACGATACGCTGTGCTTTATCGAAAAGTACAAATCCTTCACTAATACTCTCAATGGCATCAATGAGATGCTGGTGGGCAATTTCAGCTGTATGGCGTGCATCACTAAGCAAGGTGTTGCTATGCTTTAAATCCGCCATAGTTTGGTTTAAAGCATCGGTACGCTCACGCACTTGCTCAGCTAACACTACAGAATGACGAAAAGCAGTATAGGACTCAGAGTGCTGCGCAGCACCAGACTCTACCCGCTCAATTAAGGCCGCATTAACACGCCGTAACTTGTGGTTCTCATGCTGCAAAGTCCGCACCTGAGCAGCTAAATCAACCTGCGCGATATTTTGCTCGTCCAATTGCCACCCCAGTAAAGGTTTGGTTGATATGCATACCATTAAACTGCTCACCATAGGTGTTAAAGCCAATGACATTTTGCGCCTGCAAAGCCTGCTCGATATCCGTCTGCCCGCCTTTAATATCGATTTCTAGGCGTCTTAAAAAACAATCACAACCAATAGTGATTAAAGGCTCTCCCAGGCGCTGATTGAGCCCCGCAAAGATATGATTCACATTATCCAGCAACGAGGTAGTGTGCATGGCAGTTAAAACAATGCCGTTTTCCACAGCACAATAAAACGTCAAACTATGGTCTTCATGGGTTTGCTGAATAGAGCGCGGGTAATAGTTTTCACTGATTTTCACCGCTAGCGGATAACAGGCAAAAGTATGCATATCCAGTGTTTCTACCGGCCGCCTAATTAAGCGGGCATATTCCAGAGCAGCCGGCTCAGCGTTAAACTCCAGCACCCGCCGTGAATCACTATCCACTTTGGTGATCACTAGTTTTTCAGTAGAAGGTTGTAAGTGGTGTGTAGTAAAAACCTCAAAGTCCAAAAGCGTATTGATCAGCACTACAACGGCTGCACCGTTATAAAACTGGCCGCAGTAATACACATGGGTACGGGTTAAATGGTTGTCATCACCGGCGGAACCACCAAAATGAGGGATACTGCCCAAAGCGGCACTGAGCGCGCCCAAAACCACCTCTTCACGACTGGATAATCCGTCAAGTAGCGTTAAAGCAAAACTGTGATCTTTAATCGGTGCTACAGCATTACTGCGGCACTCATTGACTAAGTTTTCGACTAACTTTTGAGCGTCATATAAGGTAAAGCGCTCCATTTCATCCACCAGCACGCTAGCAATAGAAAAGTAGCGGTGATCAAAACCAATGGCACTAATACAACCACGGCCATAACCTTCTTGACTGATCTCGCCTGCGGTAGTGCAGCCCACCAAAGAGACGCCTCCAAAGGTAGCTTCAAGCGCTTGCGATAAAGCAGCTAAGTCATATTTAGCCGAACAAAAAAACAAAACAAAACCCAAATGCGGGTTAATCAATTGCCGTGCTAAATCCTGAGCAACGTCTTCTGCTTGCTGCGCAAAAGAGACCGCTGTGATGACCCCCTCACTGTCCAATGGCAACTGCTCTATACTCATCATTCACCTACCTGTTATGTTTCTATTGTAAAAACATCAGGCAAGAAACCCATACCCTTTGAGTGGCAAGTTGCACCTACTAAAGTAGTAAACATAAAAACCAGAAGCTGGGTGGCCTCTGGTTTTTGTGTAGAACTAAAAACTTACCACGTTATAACTGCACCCACTGCAAAAGTATCGGTGTCTTCGTTGCTCAGCTTATTGCCCTTATGACCGTTAATTTCAAACTGATTGTATTCAGCAACAAGCTTCAGGTTGTCATTGACATCATGAAAGAACGCTACACCACGGGTTTCATAGTTTGCACCGGTGGCAACAACACCATTCCCATCGTCTTTAGTTTTACCGTAGCTCAAAGCCACACGATTTTTACCAAAGCGATAGGAGCCTTGTGCTAAATATCCTCTGCTGTCGATATCACGTAAAACGGCATTACCAACGTTATTGGTAAAAAACGGATTTATACCTTTTGCATTAAAGCCTGAGCCACTTACGCTAAAACCGCCCATTTTAGCTTGCACACCATAACCTAAGCCTTTTGAGGTTATATTTTTAACGCTGCTATCGGTGTTTTCTGAGGTTTGATAGGCGCCGTTGAGCCATGAATATATCTGCACTCCGGACACATCAAACTGATAGGTCAGTTCAGACTCAAAACGAGGATTCTTTTGATACGCCTTACCCAGCGCGCTTTTATCATTGGTATCAACTGGATCCATAATACCAACTGCAGCACGGAAACCACTCATAACTGGAGAGCGATAGGTGATCTGTGAAGTAGGGAAAGGATATGGGTAGCCACTGCCGATATTACCAAACGAAACACCGCCACCATCGACTAAACCGAGGGTATCACTCACTTGACCATAACCTGCCAGCATCTCATCGAGAAGTATATTGGAACGGGCAAACAGACCGAAGTCCTTACCGATCAATACCTCACCCCACTCCCCTGCAGCAGTACCGTAAAACTGCCGTACATCGATGTCTGTACCAGTTCCATTATCATCACTGTCGTTAATGGTCACCCAGAATGATGCTCGCGCACCCAACTGCAGACCATCAATCTTTTTACCCATATTGAAACCAATATAGTTCGGTAAAAACCCCATTTTTACCCGCGACTGACGACGATCGAATTGGTCTCCAGCACGATCAACGTCACTGTTCACATAGAAAGCATTCACATAACCATCAGTCGAAAACGTTGTATCGTCTTGGTCATATAAAACAATTTCAGCAAAGGCTGAACTGCTGGCTGCAGCAATGGATCCAGCTAGAGCCATTGGCACAAAAATGTGTTTGGCGATTTTATTCTTATACATAGTCTTCTCCACAGAAACGGGACAACTGACCTATCAGTCGCTTCGGTACTGATTATTAGAAGCTATGCACCTCGCTCATACGCAGCTTTGGTGGGCAACGGATACAACTTAGCGGCCTGCTCTTTAGACTGGTTTTGAACAGTCCATGAGTCGCCATACCTAAGGGGCAAAGAAGATCAACCTTGAACTACATCTCCGCTCCCTCTGTAACCCTTTAAAAACGAGTTCAAGAACAAAAACAATGCTTTAGAGGCAAGCCTTTGGAGAGATATCTGCTGCAAAAAAATGTGCAGAAAGCAAAAAAGGCGCATGCAAAAGCCGACTCGACTTTTCCGTGCGCCAGTAAAATTTTTTATGTTTCGATTTTACAGCAGTTAAATATTCACCTAGAACGGCGATTGAAGCTGTTTTAATTTCTGGGCTGATTACTTAAGAGCAGCCACCTCTGGGTATCTTGTAACGCTTGGCAATACTCAGCAAACACCTCAAAACTCAGCTGTTGCTGAGCCTCTACCTCAGCTAGCAGTCCTGTGTGTAAACGCTGCTCACGCCAATGACGGAATAAAATAACGCTAAGCTGTTCGTAGCCCAAATCACCTTGTGCTAACTGGTTTTTTAGGGCTTCCAAATCAGCCTTTAAACCTGCCCAATCATTGGCCAAACGTTGCAGCAAGTCCGCTAAGCAGTATTTGATTTCTGCCAGTAAGCGTGCTGCACCAACCTTATTAGACTGCACTGCACAAGTAAGCCCTTCATAATCCCCTTGCGCATAGGGCTGGGCAAATACTGCATAGCAAAGCCCTTTCTCATCACGTAAATAATATTGTAAGGCCTGCTGTAAATATTGGGCAACAACCTGATTAAGCAGGCGCAATCGATCTTTAGCGGCACATTTACTGGCAGGCAGAGGTATATACAAGACTAACAACGCCTCCCCTGCACAGCCTTCTGCTATCTGTTGCCAGCCACTGGCTGCAACTGCACTTTCGGGAGCCGAGCCAATTGGCTGCAAGCGCTTAGCAAAGCGTAACTCCAAAGCCTGTAAGCTGGCTTCTGTGCCACCCAACCAAAGCGCAGACTGCGGCTGAGCAGCCAAAGCCAGCATAGATATCGAGTCTGCCTCTGTTACGGGCCAAGCCCCAGCCAAAGCCGTAGGTAATCTTTGCAAGAGACGGCGCAAGGCAAAAGGTGCTCTGGGCTGCTGCGGCTGAACAACAAACGACGCTTCTAAAGCAGTTAACAACCGATTGGCCGCCACAGGCAAATAATTTGCGGGGCCACTCAAGCGAATAAATAACATGCTCTGTGTACACTCAGTTTGCCAATCCACAGCGTTGTAGCTCAGCACCTCAGAAACAGCTGCCAAATGCTGCGCTAAGCATTGCGCCAGCACTTGTGCATTGGCCACCGCCCACCCCCAATAACACACCGCCACAGTATCCGGTAAACAGGGTGGCTGATAATGACACAAGGCGGCCTGATGTCTTGCTAGGAGCTGCCCAGATAATATTATTGTCTCTTCTTTTGCCGCTGAATATCGCTCAATTGCTGTATTTACTTCACGAGTAAAATCAAACTCTATAGCGGATTTCGCTATATTCGCCGATAGTGCTTCTGCTCGCTGCACTTGCAATGGCAAACCATAATCATAGTGCCCACTGACGGCTTCTGGCCCTGCTTGCACTTGCACCACAGCACCAATCGTTAACGCACCCAGTACTGCATCCAAGGCAGCTAAACACTTCGCTGAAATTCCCTGTTGCAATGGCCAGCCGTGAACCAATACCTGCTGTGCTTGTTGCAAGGGACTCGCTAACAACCAACGGTTGGCTTGCGCTTGCTGCTCATAGACTTGCTGAGGTGGGCTCTGTAACACTTGTTGCCACTGCTGCATCCACTGGATAAAAGCCTCAAACAAAGCTGCCTGCTCACCACTGGCCCCCCTGAAATATATACTCAACACTCCTTGTTCTTGAGCGCTAAAGGAAGCTCGCACGCTAATGTCAGTACACCACCCATGCTGCCGCGCAATGTTTAAGAATGTCTGCCCCGTGCTCAACGCCAGTGCATGCTGAGTTTTTTCTGCCAACTCAGCCAAGCCTAGTCCTGCCTGATTAATAGGCACATGCAAAACCCAATGCCGCTCATTCATTGGCAAACTAAGCCGTACTGCGGCAGTCCTCTCCACTTGTAATTTAGGTAAGCTCGGAACAGATAAATTACGTGGAGTACAGGCTAACGGGCCTAAAGTGTGGAGTAGCTCTGCCTGCCAAAGCTCCCAAGGTTGCGGCAACACTAAAACTATCTTTAATGCGCTGCGTAAATAAGCCCGCTGATGAAACCCGTGCAAAGCTTGAGCAAAGTCTTTCGACTCAATAGCTAAAGTGTATCGATTGCCAGCATAAAAACGCTGCAAAGGGTGCTCTGCTAACAAACATGGGGCCAGCGCCGCATCCATTAAGACCTGTGGCGCTCGACAGTACAAAGCGAACTCTTCATTAATGACTTCCCGTTCAGTGTGCAATAGCTCTGAACTGAGCAGTGGCACTGTTAACATATCAACCAGCCGCGCAAGAGCAGCCTGCAATAAATGTGCATCTACCTGAAAATGAAATAGAGTCTGTTGACCTTGGGTTTGTGCGTTAACTTGACCAGCGTGACGTTGAATAAACGCCATTAGACCGTCATCTGCGGCATACTTTTCACTACCGCGAAACACCAAGTGCTCTAAAAAGTGCGCCATTCCTAGATATTGAGCAGGTTCATGATGACTGCCAGCGGCAAAGCTTAATGCTACCGCAGCCTGTTGAGCCTGCGCAGTCTGTAACACTGTCAACTGGCAGCCTTCGCCTAAAGTTGTTTGCCATATGGATTGCTGATCGGTGTGTGTTCGCTGCATAGATACCTCTGAGCCAATAACTACACAATCAATAACCTGACGCAATAGAGCAACAGTACTTTAGAGCTATAAAAGCCGCGCTTAACACATACCAAAGCTGTACAGCACCATCGGCTAAACACTTGATTCCAAAATAGGTTTTGACACCTCGCAAAATCTGCGTATACTTATCGGCGCGGGATGGAGCAGTCTGGTAGCTCGTCGTGCTCATAACCCGAAGGTCGTAGGTTCAAATCCTGCTTCCGCAACCACATTCAAAAGCCTTAACTTTCAATAAGTTAGGGCTTTTTTTATGCCTGCAATTCCCTTCTTGAAAATCGCCTAAAAGGCCTCAGCGCCCAAACCGTGCCCTGCGCGTGCCTTTTTATCTCTTCTAGCTTATGAGCCGTCTTTGTCAGCATTGCTGTTTTTCCTGGGCAATTACCAGCGAAGGCAGCAAGGATTGACACGCAATGGATTCATCTTCATCACACTAATAGACCGGTTGTTATAACTTTTAGGATTTTAATTGTGAGTGAAAAAAATAAAGCCAAAAGACCCTCTCATTGAAACGGCATCGCGCCTGTTTAAATTACGCGGATACTGCGGAGTGGGGCTCAATGACATCATTGCAGAAAGCGGCGTGCCCAAGGGTTCGTTGTACCATTACTTTCCAGACGGCAAAGAGCAACTAGCCATTGCCGCGATTGATTACACAAAAACACTGGTCATGGAAGATATTAGGAGTGTTTTTGCTGTTGCCTCTACTCCCCTGGATGCCTTCCAAGTCTATGTGTATGAGTTATCCAAAGTGTTTGGCGAAGGCGGCATTCTTTTAGCTTTGACCATGAAAAGCGGCAAGCCCCTCGAAGCAATAGCTGAACAAATCCCGTTTTTATTTATTAAAAAATAAACCACACCTCCTACTAATAGTGAACCATTGAGTTAATCATCGGAGAGAGCTCTAATGTCTACAGCTGCAAGTGAACCAGACCTAGCAAATATAAGACCAGTACCAATTTTAATAGCTTTTTTAATAGCCGGGTTCATCGGATTATTTAGCGAAACCGCTTTAAACATGGCACTTGGCCGCTTAATGATTGAGCTGGATGTAATCTCTTCGACAGTGCAGTGGATTACCACAGGCTACTTACTGACGATGGGAATCTTAATTCCCGTTTCCGCACTATTAATACAGTGGTTTAGTACGCGACAACTGTTTGTTGCTTCGTTACTTTTTTCAATCCTTGGCGCGATCGTCTCCGGTATAGCACCCTCTTTTGGTGTTTTGCTTGTAGGCCGCATCATTCAGGCCATCGGAACCGGTTTATTAATACCGTTGATGTTCAACACAGCATTAATCATTTTCCCTATTCACCGCAGAGGCACAGTGATGGGGTTGATTGGTCTAGTAATGATGTCAGCTCCAGCGATTGGGCCGGCGACTTCTGGGCTAATCATTGAAATGCTGAGCTGGAATTGGATTCTTTGGCTGCTTCTGCCGTTTCTTGCTTTCTCATTAGTCTATGGGCTGGCGTATATGCAGAACGTTTCGACCCTAACTAGACCTAAAATCGATGTGCTTTCAATCATTTTATCGACGCTTGGCTTTGGTGGCATTGTCTACGGCTTTAGCCTTGCAGGGGATAAGGGCTGGGGAGATTTACTGGTCATTAGCTCAATTATTATTGCCTTAACATCGCTTGTTATATTTTCGCTAAGGCAGCTGAAGCTCGATAGCCCAATGCTCGATTTGCGCGCTTTTAAATACCCAATGTTTACCTTAGGGGTATTTAGTGTCGCTGCCACATTTATGATTATTTTATCAACAATGATTCTTCTGCCTTTATACCTGCAAACTGGCCTTGGGCTCACTGCGCTTGCTGCGGGGCTGGTACTGATGCCAGGTGGGGCGCTCAATGGAATCCTATCGCCATTTGGGGGGCGTGTATTTGATACCCATGGTCCAAAATGGCTGATTACACCCGGCTTTATCATAATGCTGGTTATGCTATGGAATCTGTCCAATGTCACAACTGCAACATCGGCTCTGATGGTGATCTTATTGCATTCGGGCCTCATGATTGGCGTGTCATTTGTCATGATGCCAGCGCAGACCAATGGTTTAAACCAGCTACCCAGAAGCCTGTATCCAGACGGCACTGCCTTGGTAAACACCTTGATGCAAGTATCAGGCTCGATTGGTACCGCTTTGGCGATCACCATAATGTCTGCGTCGCAAAACAGTTTCTTGAGTAAGGTTGCAGATCCACTAGCGCCATCCATGGCTAGCACTTCATTAACCGCTGGCGTGCAAACGGCGTTTATTTTGGGGATCGGGCTTGCGGTGAGCGGATTAATTGCGTCGCTTTTTATAAAGTCTTCGAGGTGATTGCTAAAAGGCACCTGTCTTTTTATTGCATGTCGGCGCTGTTTAAGCTGCATAGCCTCACGAATTTCACTATGACCTAACTCATTTTATCAGCGGCAGCTTTAACAAAGTTGCTGCTGATAGAGCAGTTGCTAGGACTACAATTCTATTCAGCTATAGATTATATGGGCCAATAGAGTAAGTTGTTGATTTATAAGGTGACTCTATCAAGCGAAAGCTTCCTGCGCCTACGATATGATTCATTACCTTCACATCTTGCGCTGTAGAGGTTCCGACAGATAAGGCTCTGTGATACAAAGCAGAAAAAGCAACTAAACCCTCACCCCAGCCAATTTCTCTTGTTGGCGCGATAACAGCATTACAGAATGATTTGTGATAAGTAAATAACTCTTCTGCACCCTGACCAACACTGCAGCTTGAAAAGCATAAGCACTTATTCTTTAGCTTTGGCCAAGCGATCTCATCAAAGTCGCGCCATGTAATGAAATCACCATCGGTTAGCGCAAAGCCTTCTGGGTTACCATGAGCACTAATATGAATATAGCGAATATGTTCTTTTTCTGCGTATTTAATTGCTTTTGCTAAATGCGCACGATCAACCACTTCAAAATGCTTAGTAGCAATGCTTTCTAGTTTCAATATTTGCTGGAGAGTCCCAGCTTCGAACCGGTTTTCGTATATATCCCTAGGGCTTCTAGATTCAATTATGAGTATTTCATGCTTTGCCATAAGACTTCCTTGATTGAGGGGGCTTTAAAAGCTCACATTGCCTTACTGTAAGAGCCTCGAAAGCGCGTAGTTGATTTTTAGCGCATGCCAAGTATATGCAACTAACTGCCAGTATTTTACTGAGAAATGCTGATCGCACCTCTTGGCTCGCGCAGACACATTAGTAAGGCAGCTCCCCTTCTGGCGCATTTACAGTGCTGTAGTCGTACTGCAAAACACCCTGATGCTTACACTCTTGCTCAAAAACAATATCTGCGTTTTGATACACCCGTAAACCGCTAAACTCCCAGCCACGGCCAATGCCATCGTAGACTACATAGGTATAGACACCATTAGTAAAAGCAATATATTGCGCGCCGCCACCGCTAAACACTTCAGTGCCTTTATACACATCGCTGTGCGCTGAATCCGCAGGCAGCCTCAGCTCGGTCTTAGCCGCCGAGCCATAGCTATAAGTTGGGGAGCTGGCTAAGTCGCCCAACACCAGCACCTTATTATTTCCCAATACACAGCTCACACTCTCGGCACTAGCATTCCCAACTATCGCCAGCATTGATACTGCCAGCGCTGCCGCGCGTAATTGAAAATTCATTTTAAACCTCCAGCCTTTCCCTTGGATGATGTCAAAATAATAGCCTTTCACAAGAGGGTTTGCACACTACCGCTTTGTTGCTGAGAACCCTGCCCTGCATAAGTTAACTGCTGTAGAGGCTCCTAAGCTGAAGATTCACGATTTTTGCAGAGCATAAGCAACGATTAAGTGCTTGATTCCAAAATAGGTTTTGACACCTCGCAAAATCTGCGTATACTTATCGGCGCGGGATGGAGCAGTCTGGTAGCTCGTCGGGCTCATAACCCGAAGGTCGTAGGTTCAAATCCTGCTCCCGCAACCAGATTCATCAATAAAGCCTCAAGCATTCAATTGTTTGGGGCTTTTTTGTATCTAGCTTTCCTGTGACCCTTGCCCTATCAGTCTTGTTACGTGTTTTTGCACCTGTCCTATAAAAATGTTTTGCTGATGCGGCTGGTTACGGCTCGACTATAGATTGAGGCCCTTGCCTCTCTATCACGGAAAACAACATGACGGATAAAGTTACTGCAAACAACCTCGCTTCTTATTGCTGGTCGATCGCTGATTTATTACGCGGCGACTTCAGACAAAGCCAATATGGCCGTATTATTTTGCCTTTCACCTTATTACGTCGTTTAGAAGGCGTACTGGAAGCCAGTAAAGCGCAAGTGCTGGCTAAATATGCAGAGATTCAGCCGATGAACCTGCCAGAAGAGGCGCAAGAAAAGCTGCTGCTCAGAGCAACGCAAATCAACGGCCACACGCTCAGCTTTTATAACGTCTCGAAAATGGATCTCTCCAAGTTGGGGCAAGACGACATTAAGTCCAATCTGGAAAGCTATATTCAAGGTTTTTCTAAAGATGCCCGCGAGATTTTTGAGTACTTTAACTTTGCCGAGTTTTTAGGCCAGCTTAATGATGCTGATTTGCTGTTTAAGGTCGTGCAGCGCGTGCGTCAAACCGACCTCAGTCCCAGGGCCGTGTCCAACCATGACATGGGCTTGGTGTTTGAAGAACTGATCCGCCGCTTTGCTGAAAGCTCCAATGACACCGCCGGAGAGCACTTTACCCCGCGCGATATCGTGCGCCTCACTACCGCTTTGGTGTTTATGGAGGATGACGATGCCCTAACCAAGCCCGGCATTATCCGCACCATTTATGACCCTACTGCAGGTACCGGCGGCTTTCTCTCGTCGGGCATGGAGTACGTACACGAACTGAATCCGCAAGCAGTGATGCGCGCTTTCGGCCAAGAGCTTAACCCAGAAAGTTACGCCATTTGTAAAGCCGACATGCTGATCAAAGGCCAAGATGTCTCCAATATCAAACTGGGCAACACCTTATCCAACGATCAGCTCTACGCCGATAAATTCGACTACATGCTGTCCAATCCGCCGTTTGGTGTGGATTGGAAAAAGATTGAATCCAGCATTAAAGACGAACATACCCTGAAAGGTTTTGACGGTCGTTTTGGCCCTGGCTTGCCGCGAGTTTCTGATGGTTCGTTATTGTTCTTAATGCACCTGATCAGCAAGCTGCGCGATAACCAAGCGGGTGATGTGCAGGGAGCCAGCGGTGGGCGTATCGGTATTATTCTCAACGGCTCGCCACTCTTTACCGGTGGCGCGGGCTCAGGTGAATCCGAAATTCGCCGCTATTTATTAGAAGCCGACTTGGTGGAAGCCATTATTGGTTTGCCCACCGATATGTTCTACAACACCGGCATCGCCACCTATGTGTGGATACTGTCGAATAAAAAGCGCGACGAACGCAAAGGCAAAGTGCAGCTGATCAATGGCGTCAATCTGTACAGCAAAATGCGCAAATCCCTCGGCAGCAAACGCAATGAAATGAGCGAGTCAGATATCGCCACCATCATT
>RRZU011588274.1_pt1 | contig 32649 bp, 30 predicted proteins | sample 2165561 | NCBI WGS metagenome assembly RRZU01 (sample SAMN10456909, study PRJNA506462) | wastewater metagenome | isolation source: wastewater sludge | place: USA: Moscow, Idaho | reverse complement strand
TTCGTGGACAGATAGGAATATCTTCTAAAGACATTGGTGTTATTTCTTTGTTTGAAAATGAACATGCAATCTTTCTGCAGAGCATAGCCGATGATCTGGGTTTATGGCTGGAACGAAATTGGCTTTTGGATAAAAAAACAGTATTGCTGGATGCAGCTAGTGCTATTGAGAGAGCATTTGATAAGCATGCGATCGTGGCAATCACAGACAATTTAGGAAAAATTAGTTATGTCAATGAAAGATTTTGCATTGTTTCTAAGTATTCTTTTGATGAACTAATTGGGCAAGATCATCGAATTGTTAATTCCGGTTATCACTCCAAAGATTTTTTTCTTAATTTATGGAACACAATTACAAAAGGAAAAGCGTGGAAAGGGGAACTCAAGAACCGTGCTAAAGATGGAACATTTTATTGGGTTACTATGACAATTGTACCTTTTCTTGATGCTGCCGGATTGCCGTACCAATACATTGCGATACTTAACGAAGTAACAGAATACAAGCTGCTAGAGCAAAGAATGGAAAAACAAGTTGCAGAATTGGCACGGTCAAACGATGAGCTGGAACAGTTTGCGTATGTTGTTACTCATGATCTGCAAGAACCGCTCAGGGCTATTAACAGTTTTGTTCAATTGCTCAATAAATACTGCCATACGCAATTGGATCAACGTGCGATTAATTTGATTTCACATGCGGTGGCCGGCACCCATCGTTTGCAACAACTTATTGATGATTTGTTAACCTACGCACAGGTGGGTGCTGGTCAAGAACTTGTGAAAATAGACTGTGAGCAACTGCTAAAAGATGTGGAAGCGGATTTATTAGTTACCATTAGCGAATGTAATGCGATCATTACGCATGATCAGCTTCCAGTTGTTAAAGGAATCCGGTTTCAGTTTATTCAGTTAATTACTAATCTAATCAATAATGCGATTAAATTCCGAGGAGTTCAGGCACCCATAATCCATATTGGTATAAAAGAAAAATCAGATGAGTGGATTTTTTTAGTATCGGATAATGGAATTGGCATAGAGAAACAATATCAAGAACGAATTTTCCGAGTATTCCAGCGATTACATAGCCGCAAAGACTATGCAGGCACAGGGATTGGTTTGGCAATATGTAAGAAAGTAGTGGAACACCATGGAGGAAGGATATGGGTCAATTCAGAACTTAACGTAGGCTCATCATTTTATTTCACGATCCCCAAAATAAAATAAATACAATGCACCTTAAAAATAATACTGAGCCCAATATCATTTTGATGATTGATGACAATCCCACTGATGTTTTGTTGATTAAAGAAGCTTTTGCTTTATGTAGTGAGAATTGTAATGTGTATGTAGCTGAAGATGGTGCGTATGCATTAGAATTTCTAAGCCAACAAGGGCAATATTGTCATGTGCCTCGTCCAGATATCATCTTGCTGGATTTAAATATGCCGAGAAAAAGTGGATTGGAAGTATTAAAAGAGCTGAAGGATGATCTTGATTTGAAAAGCATACCTGTCATTATTTATACTTCATCTAAAACTAAAGCAGATGTGCGATCTGCATACCGGAACCATGCAAATGGTTATATTAAGAAATCGATTGATTTTGATGATTGTATAAAAATAGCAAATTCAATCAATGATTATTGGTTCTCTACTTCAACGCTCTATGAGCCTTAATGTGTGATGATCGCACCTAAGATTCATATTTTATTAATTGAAGATAATGAGACTGATGCGATACTGGTGCAGAGTGATCTACAGTATGCAATGGGTGATCAGGTGACGGTGACTCATGTAGAGCGGTTAAGTTCTGCATTAGAGCTAATTCACAAAGAATCTTTTGATTTAATATTATCAGACCTCACTTTGCCCGATAGCGATGGAATTGCAACTATAAATCAATTACGGGAACATGCGGCAAGTATACCGATTGCCGTTTTATCTTTTAGGGATGATGAGAAACTTGCAATCAAAGCGATAAAAGCCGGCGCACAAGACTATCTCGTGAAAGGCAGTCTTACTGAAGGTGTGCTTGCACGGGTGATTCGCTATTCAATTGAAAGGCAGCGTATTGAGGAAAGTAATAGGAAAGCACAGAATCGGTTTCAGACAATTTTTGAAAAAGCCCCTTTAGGTATTGCATTGGTTAATTTAAAAACCGGAAAATACTACGATGTGAATCCGAAATATGCATCCATTGTTGGTAGACGTGTGGAGGAGCTTATTAATATTAGTCATGCGGATATTATCCATCCAGATGATTTGCAGTCTTATTATTATGATATTGAACTATTTCTAGTTAATGATCTAGCTGATTGTAAGATAAAAAAAAGAGTTCTTCGTCAGGATACGTCAGTTATCTGGATTGAAATTTCTATTGTGCAGTTCGAAGTCATTGCGAATGATGAAATATGTTATTTATGTATGATAGAAGATATTACTGAACATAAGCAGATGGTTGAGAATCTGCGTCGATTGGCCGTGCATTTGCAAGATGTGCGAGAAGAGGAAAGAACTAGGATTGGCCGTGAAATACATGATGTTCTTGGCGGAACTTTGGCAGTTCTGAGAATGGATCTGGATTGGCTTTCTAAAAAAATAATTGCAGAACCCATACACGAACGAATTAAATTGTTATATCAATTAACGGGTGAAGCTATCGATACCGCGCGTCGGGTTTCGGTAAATTTGCGCCCTAATGTATTGGATAATTTAGGATTATTGGGTGCCATCGAATGGCTAGTGCGTGAATTGGAACAGCGGACAAATATTGTTTGTACACTGGAATCTGCACTATCTGATTTATCTTGTCATAATAAAAACTACGAAACCAATATTTTTAGAATTATCCAGGAAGTATTTATCAACATTGCCCGGCATTCACATGCAAACAAAGTTGATGTAGAGCTTGTTGAAGGTGAAGACGATATTGTTATTACGATTAAAGATAATGGTGTTGGTATTACAGAGTCGCAAATATTAAATCCTCAGTCATTTGGAATTATCGGCATGAATGAAAGAACACAACAACTTGGTGGTGAATTTGAAATATCAGGCACACCGTTACAGGGCAGTGTTGTAATACTTAGAATACCACTAGCCTTAACAGCATTGCAGGAGAATTAACAGATGGTTAAGGTATTGATTGCAGATGATCACACATTATTTCGTGATGGGCTTAAACGAATTTTTAGTGAAACAGATGATATTGAAGTTGTTGCAGAAGCGGTTGATGGGAAAGATGTCATAAAAAAGACAAAGGAATGCGATTGGGATATTATCTTGCTGGACATTAACCTTCCCGACATGAATGGATTGGAAGTTCTGAAACGAATTTTATCTGCAGATTCATCCTCATGTGTGCTGGTGTTAAGCATGTATCCTGAAGATGAATATGCGATCCGGGCAATTCGTTCTGGAGCATCTGGATATATGACAAAAGACAGTCCAACTGATCAGCTCATTAATGTGGTGCGTCGACTTTCCAATGGAGGAAAATATGTTAATCCCGAGCTAGCAGAGAAACTCCTGTTTAATCCGATTATGGATTCAGAGAAATTGACACATACCACATTCTCAGACCGGGAATTCCATGTTTTTAAACTTATCGTCTCTGGAGAGCCTTTAACCTCCATAGGCAAGAAATTGTCCCTCAGTGTCAAAACTGTTAGTACTTATCGCTCACGCATTCTGGAAAAAATGCGTATGAAAAATAATGCGCAATTGATTCGATATGCGATTCAGCACAAACTACTTGAGTAAGAGAGTGCAAATTGAATTCTCTAATTATGAAAAAATAGCTTGATATTTCGCCTTTGGTCGCTCTTTGCTAAAAAGTGAGGCAACGATGGGTTTGTGTGACGTAAGCGTCTTGCTTCGCAATACTGCTTCTGGCAATAGATGTATCCTATCGTCATGAATGTCCAGAGCGTAATGAGTTGTGTGGGGGATCAGTTTTCTGATCGTGCTGGGTATCATGTCAAGGTTTTTGTTCTATCACAGGGAGAAACTGATAGTTGCGCCGATACAAACATTAAAGGATAATACACCGCTTTTAGTTTCCCTTTGGGATTGAATAATTAAGGATATTCGCAATGAAAGCAGAGATTCATCCAGATTATCATGAAATAACTGTGACTTGCAGTTGTGGTAATGTTTTTAATACGCGCTCAACTATGAATAAACCTTTAAATATTGAGGTGTGTTCACTTTGCCATCCGTTTTATACGGGTAAGCAGAAAATTGTCGATACTGCGGGTAGAGTTGAGAAATTCCGTCAAAAATACAATAAACAGCCATCCAAATAATTTTTAGTACTTTTGCTATTGAATTAACCATCAACTTCAGGTACACGACTGAAGACTTTATGATATCCAAATTCGATGTAAATATGCTATCAGTAATGAATAGCAAGCCAGATAGTTTCTTTTTCTGGGTCTGTCCATGAGACTCTGTGCTTTTTATGAGAAGGAATATTAATGAAATCCCCTTTCTTAAGTGGCACAGAAGTCTGATCCTCAAAAGTAAGTATAGCTTCCCCTTTGAGAACCATCACCCACTCATTTTCTTTCTGATCATACCAAGACGACGATTGTTGGCCTTTAGAAATAATTCTTTCAATTGTTAACGTATCATTTTTGATTAAAATATCGAAAATTTCATGTTCCAAATTCTTAGGAATTTCTGAGAAAATATTTTGCGATTTCATTTTTGTTTTGATAAGTAAGGCTGCTCAATAAGTCACAATGGTCAGTGTTAATGGTTCTTTCGCTTGTAGCGCTGGCTACCTTACAGTATCGTGTGAGTTTATTGAAAGTCAATTTAGTTGAATGCCTACTAGCACACGTTTCTTTAAAAGATTGCTTTCTCATATCTGAGAGAGAAAACATAATTCGCGTACTTTTTAGCTCACCTGATCCTCTGGCCATTACTTCACATCCCAAATTATGAAGAATAAAATAAGGTGTAATAGTTAGGATATTTATTACTTTAATATTTCTTAGAAGCCTCAGAATAGAGGTATGCACCAACTCGAGATGAAATTTGATGTAAGATGATGTTAGTAAATCAGGATTAATCTCTGTGGATTCAAATTTACATTTCTTGATGTGAATGATTAAAAATAAATCCGCAGTGAATATTATGCTACTTACAGTGGTATAGGCTATTTAAATTTACTATTTTTGATTTTTCTTTGAATATATTAATATATATCTGATTCATAATAAGTATTAAAGTTTTAAATTGAATTGTCGTAGCTAGCGTGAAATGGTTGTTGGCTCCCTTGATGTATATAAGCGTTTAATTTTACTTGATATTTTTTGTATTTTTGCTATGGAATAGTTTGCCAAGTTAAGCATATATGGAGCAGTTTGATTGAAATTTTTGTCATAAATAAAGGGGAAAGTACTATGGCAGTAGCACATATAAGGATGATTTCGATAATAGGGTTGGCACTTATTATCGTTTTCGCTCTTACTGCTTGCGATAAAGAGCCTAAAGCAAAAAAATCTGGGCAATCAATAGTTAGTGTTAATGGTTCCGAGATTACAATGCTTCAACTTAACGATGAGGTAAGGCGAAGTAGTATCCGCGCTGATCAGTATGAGACCGCTAGCGAGAAATTATTAGAATCACTGATTGCTCGTCAGTTGATCGTAGATGAAGCCATAAGAAATAAACTTGATCGTACACCTGACGTGATGCAGGCACGTGAGCGTGCAAATGCTCAAGTAATTGCACAAGCATATTTGCAAGGAATTGTTAGCAAGATTGCAAAACCATCTAAAGCTGAGATTGATGATTATTATCAGAAAAACCCAGAGTTGTTTGCTCAGCGAAAACAGTTTGATTTAACTACTGTGCGAGTAGCAACTAAGGATGTTAGTGAAGAACTGAAGAAAATAATAGATGCAGCAAAGTCTGTAGACGAGGTTGTAAATTGGCTTGATAAAAACAAAATTCAACATTTTCGCAGCCTTGCAACACGAAGTAGTGCTGATCTTCCGCTGCAGTTAGTATCAATGTTACGTGAGAAAAGCAAAGACACTATTTTTATTATAAATGAACAAGAAAAAACTGTGTTGATTTCAGTTAATGCGATTAAAGATAATTCAGTTTCAGAAACTGCTGCGGCACCACAAATTGAAAGATTCTTGATCAATCAAAAATATAAAGAAGAAACAGACGCTGAAATTGCACGTCTACGCGCTTCGGCAAAGATCGAATATCTAAATGCAAAAGCACCAGAACCCAATACAGAGAAATCAGGTGATCAGTTACCCATAATTTCTCCTGAAACTTTGGATAGCAACGACAATCCATCTGGAGCAGTATCTGAAGGAGTAATTGAACGAGGTATTTCTGGTTTAAAATAAGTATGTTTATGCTTAGGATATATTTAATCTATTTGACATAGGATAAATTAAGGATATAGGTAAATGGAAAATATTATGAAGAAAGGGCAGTTATTGATTATGGTTTTGGCACTACTTTCGACGATTGGCATCGCTAATGCGGCTGCCGGAGAGAAAAAAGAAAGTGTTTTAGGTCCAGGTGACACATTAAAAATATTTGTGTTTGGTCAACCGGACATGACAACTGAGGTAAAAGTAAGTGAGGCTGGAAACATAACTTTTCCATTGCTGGGCGAAATATTTATTGATGGACTAACACCTTCTGAAGCGGAAAGAAAGATAGTTAATCTGCTGGAGAGTAAAGATATCTTACGTAAACCACAAGTAAATATCATTACTGCTTCGTTGCAAAGTCAAATGGTATCTGTGCTTGGCTATGTACGTAACCAAGGGCGATATCCAATCGAAGGTAAACGCAGATTGACCGAAATTCTGGCTATGGCGGGAGGGATTGTCCCTGATGGAGCAGATCAGATTACCTTGATTCGTTCGAATGGTAATCAATATGTTAAAGAGGTAATTGATGTTATAGAGATGATTCGTTCTGGCAATTTGACTCGTGATTTGAACGTAAGAAGTGATGATCTAGTCTATGTTGAAAGAGCGTCTCGTTTTTATATCTATGGTGAAGTACAACGTGCAGGAGTATATAAGCTTGAGCGTAACATGACGGTTATGCAGGCGTTGTCGGTGGGCGGTGGATTAACTACACGAGGTACCGAGCGTGGTTTACGGATTCAGCGCCGTGACGAAGCGGGAAATCTACAGATTTTGTCTCTTAAATCAAGTGATTTAGTGGAGCCTGACGATGTAATTTATATCAAAGAAAGTCTTTTCTGATATCTGATCTAGAGTTTCTCGATTTAACCTATGAAGTAAATAGAGTAATGTAATTTAATGAGGTTCAAAATAGGATTGTGCGTATGGATTTTTCTCGATTTTTTCTTATTATATTAGCACGCCATAAACTGATACTCTTGACACTTGTTGTGACGATGTCAACTACTTTATTGGTTAGCTTGTTAATGTCAAAGAGCTACAAGTCAACTGCTGTAATGGTGCTTACCCATAAAGGTGCAGATCCTGTGACAGGATTAGTAATGTCACCCCAGCAAATTACAGGTTACATGGCTACGCAATTGGATATTATAAAAAGCTCAAGAACCGCATTGATGGTGGTTGATCAACTGCGGCTTGATCAAAATGAAGCTGTTGTAAGCCAGCATAAACAAAGTAATTCTTCTTTGGGGATGCGTGAATGGTTGGCTGCTTTACTTCTTAAAAATCTGGAAATTGAAACTTCGCGTGATAGTAGTGTGATTCGTATCAGCTTTAAAGGTGCAGACCCTGCTTTTACTTCCGTTATTGCCAATGCTTTTGCAAATGCATATCAAGAAATAAGCATACGCCTCACCGTTGAACCTTCGCAAAAGGCAGCATCTTTTTTTACTGATCATTTGAATGTATTACGTGACAGATTGGAAATTGCACAAAAAAAACTATCACAATATCAACATTCAGAAGGAATTGTTGACGCAGATTATCGACTTGATATTGAAACAAAGCGCTTGAACGATCTTGCAAGTCAATTGGTGGCAGCGCAAGCGGATTTGATTGGTGCGGATTCAAAGTTAGATGGTACTAGGCGGACAAGCGAAGGACTTAGTGTTACTAGAAATGCGGTCATTAACAATCTTAAAATAAATTTATCGCAAGCCGAATCAAGGTTCTCTGATATTTCTCAAAAATTGGGAAAAAATCATCCCAGTTACATTGGAGCAAAAGCAGAAGTTGACAAACTTAGATCTGAACTTAGTAGGCACATAAGTTTTACTGACAGAAGCGCTGTTAATCAAGAGGCCGAGATTAGTAAGGCTCTTGAAGAGCAGAAAAAGAAAATACTAACATTGAATCGTTCGAGAGATGAGCTTCAAATTCTTGAAAGAGACGTGGAAGGTGCGCAACAGGCATATAACAGTGCAATGCAACGTTTAAATCAAACGACTCTTGAGGGACAATCTAACTTATCAAGTGTTTCCATACTTGACACAGCAAAAATTCCGGATAAGCCAGATAGTCCTAAGATACTACTCAATTTAGTTCTTTCAGCATTTTTGGGAACCTTGTTGGGGGTAGGGGCAGGATTACTTGCAGAGATGATTGATCGTCGTGTGCGCTCAGCAGAGGATTTGATAGATGTACTCCATGCTCCCGTGCTTGGCATTATAAAGCGAGGCATTCCAAAACAAAGACGCTTACAATTAGCATTACCTCGTTTGCTACGATGAATGATTCAGAAAGTTTAAAGGAAAGAAAATGAGCATTCCAGATTCTTTAGAAACAGAGAAGCTGAGCGGTTCCGGTTCTATCACTACAAACGCGGCTGCTGTACGTAAGTTTAGTATCGGGCACATTTTGTTGGATATGGGGAAAATTACTCCTGTTGAGGCTGAGCGTATATTACGATTGCAGAAAGAAAGTGGCTTGCGCTTTGGTGATGCGGCAATAAAGTTAGGCCTAATTACTGAAGCAGATATCCAGTTAGTATTAGCACAACAATTCGATTATCCGTATTTATTACCTGGACAAGGAAATCATCCGCCGGAATTGGTAGTTGCATATCAACCATTTGGCACTCAGGTTGAAGTTTTTCGCGCAGTAAGAAGCCAATTAATGCTACGTTGGTTTACTTCTGAACGTAAAGCACTAGCAATAATTAGTTGCAACCCAAATGAAGGGGCAAGTCTTTTTACTGCGAATCTTGCAGTAGTGTTTTCTCAACTTGGTGAGCGGACACTGTTAATCGATGCCAATTTACGTGGTCCGCAGCAGCATGAGATTTTTAATTTGAAAAACAAACAAGGCTTGTCTGATGTGCTTGTTGCTCGCGCTAATGTGTCTGAGGTTATTGCTAAAATAGATTCATTTGTTGATCTTTCGGTGTTGCCTGCGGGCACGTTGCCACCAAATCCCTTGGAACTCCTTAATCGTTCTTCTTTCGACGAAATGAATGATCAACTTGCGAGTCAGTACGATGTTATTCTTTATGATACTTTAGCATTTTCTAATGGAGTTGATGCGCTTGCTATAGCCGCTCGCACTGATGGCGCACTCATAGTTGCGCACAAGAACAATACTCGCTTAACTGATATCAACGCAATGAGTGAACAACTAAAATATAGCGGCGCTGAGATTGTAGGCTCAGTGCTAATTGATTTTTAGTAGATAAATTTAATCATGCCTTCATATCAATTAAGTAGTACTAAATCAGAGATACTAAACTGGTGGCCTATAATTTTAGGCGCATTGGCTTTATATATTCCCACTTTTTATGGTTTGGCAAATGGAATATGGACAAATGAAGAGCAGGCTCACGGGCCAATAATTTTGATACTTTCATTGTGGCTTATGTTCCGAAAGTGGAAAATAATGATTAAAGAAAGTAATGCCCAATCAACTTCAGTCTTCGGGTGGGTCATCCTCGTGGTCGCTCTAATTTTTTACATTATTGGCGGATCTCAACAGATATTAATATTAGAGATTGGTTCTTTTATTCTGGTTTTAGCAGCGATATTACTTATTAAGCGCGGTTATATTGCGCTAAAAATCATGTGGTTCCCATTGTTTTTCTTGTTATTTATGATTCCGTTACCAGGTGCAATAGTTAGTTTTTTTACTATGCCGATGAAGATGGCAGTTTCGTATGTTGCAGAGAATATTTTGTTTTGGGCAAATTATCCTATCGCGAGAAATGGTGTGATTTTGCAAATTGGTCAATATCAACTTCTTGTGGCTGATGCATGTGCGGGATTACAGACATTACTAACGTCGGAGGCATTAGGTTTGTTTTATCTGAATCTTGTCAATCATACTTCGGTTTTTCGAAACGTGGCATTGGCTATTCTTATAATACCTATTTCTTTTACTGCTAACGTTATTCGCGTTATCGTACTTACTTTGATAACTTACCACTATGGTGACGCTGCAGGACAAGGGTTTCTTCATGGGTTTGCTGGCATGGTTTTATTTATTAGTGCATTAGTACTAATTCTTGGAGTGGACGGATTGTTGCAGTATTTTTCGCGAGCGCAGCGTGTCAATGTTACTCAACCACTAAGTAATATCTAGTTATCAATTAATTAGATATTACTTAGTGGTTGGTGGAGATGTGAATTAGGTTGCTTAAGAATAATTTTATAAAACAACATTTCTTTAGTGCTATTAGTAAAAAAGGAGAGTATTAATGAATAAGCCTCTAATAATTAATATATTAATTGGAGTATTGATGGTGTCATCAGGTGCTTTAACAATGGCTTTTACTCCCACCGAGAAAATTGCTGATTATCAGGAAAAGATCAATCTTGAAACGATGATTCCTGATAGATTTGGAGATTGGCAAATCGACAGAACAATTGTTCCATTACAAGTAGACGCTGAGACTCAAGCTAATCTTGACAAAATTTATAACCAAACACTAGCCAGAACTTATGTCAATTCCCAAGGTGAGCGCATTATGCTTTCAGTGGCTTACGGGGGAGATCAGAGTGATAATCTGTCGCTACATAAGCCTGAAGTATGTTATTACGCACAGGGTTTCGAGATAAAGAAGATTTTTCCTGGAGAGCTACTGACTCAATATGGAAAATTACCGATTAAGCGTTTACTGGCTACCAAAGGTAATCGAAATGAACCAATTACATATTGGGTTACGGTTGGCAATAAAGCTGTTTTGCCAGGATTTGATCAAAAGTTGCAACAATTGCGTTACGGTTTGACAGGAAATATTCCAGACGGCATTTTGGTGAGAATTTCTTCTATAGATAATGATAATGATGTGGCTTATCAACTTCAAGCTATCTTTATTCAAGATCTACTTTTAGCTGTTAATGTTAATGAACGAGTAAGATTAATAGGTTCTTTTCAGGCATAGTAGTATATCTATGGATGCTGGGAAGGGTGCTGGAGACATGGTCGGTATTGGTCTATAAATCCATGATTATAAAATAGGAAATACAAATTCAGCGTGCAAAAATAGTGAGCATATGAGTTTGGTCAATCTTTCATGTATACAACAAAATTAAGTGAGATATAAGTAGGCCTTGTTTATTATGAAAGCGGAAATATCATCCAGATTTTTTAATAATAATCTAAATTCCAAGACGTTAGTTTTTGTCTTGTTGCTATTTAGTGTACTAATTTTATCAATTCTTAGTGGCATACTTGCCGCATCTGGAAACTTAATTCTTCTGGTTCCTCTGCTGGTTTTATTTGGCATTTTTTTTATTCTTGCTGCACCGGTTGCTTGGACAGTTTGGATAATATTTTGGGGGGCATTTCTAATCACTGGACCAAGCGCCTATTTTCTCCGTTTTTCACAGCTTCAATGGTTTACAGTTTTGGTAAGTGCGGCATTGTTGTTACCAGTGTTGCTTCATTTGTTACGTGCTAGAACAAGTATAAAGTTAGTTTCATTCTCTAGTGAACTTTGGGGTCCTATCATCCTAGTTGTACTGGTACTTTTTTCTACTGTGATTGATCGACCTTACTTTTCTGAAATTATAAATGCATCACGGTATTATCTTCTCATGTGGCCATTAATGCTGGTTATCATGTTTGGCTTAATATCTGAGAAAATGATAATGCAATTGTGGAAAGCTCTTATGATTGTAGCTATTCTACAGTTCCCGATGGCGATTTATCAATATTTTTTTGTAGTTCCAAGTAGTGTACGGACGTCACCGTGGGATGCTGTGATAGGCACATTTCATGGTGTTATAGAGGGCGGAGGAGATAGCGCTGCAATGGCCATTATGTTGTTGATTGCTATGTTAACTGCGATTGCATTATGGCGTGAAGGAAAACTTACTGGTTTAAAGGTGGTTTTAGTTGTATTGTTTGGGCTTCTTACGCTTGGTTTGGCGGAAGTTAAAGCAGCAGTCATACTGCTTCCGGTTATTATAGGCCTGTATTATCGTAAAGTGCTGCTGAAGCGACCTGTTGAGTTTATTGTTGTTATGATAGGTGCTGTTCTGTTAGTTGGAGCTTTATTTGCATTTTATGAGAAGCTTCACTATGGAGACGTCTCAACGCATACATTCAAGAAAAATCAAGTTACTTCAACTTATGATCGAGTGATGAGAGCCTTAGATCCTGAGACGGAGACATATGATGGTCGTGAATTGGGTCGTGTAAATCTGTTACTAAATTGGTGGAATATTAACGTTGGTAGTGGTGATTTGCAACACAGTTTATTTGGTTACGGTATGGGAGCAACTTATGAAAGTAGAATCGGAACAGGGGAATTAGTGGATCGCTTCCCCTACAAGATAAATACATCTTCATCCCTCATATTATTATGGGAAGTAGGTATTTTGGGACATTTGGTTTTCTTCTTTATATTACTACTAGGAGCAAAAGCTTCGGAGCGTGCTGCTGGCTATGATGTTATTCCAGAAATTCATCGTATTTTTTTGAGGTTAGGCGCGGTAGGATTATTCTTATTGATTTTAACAATGCCTTATAAGAACTTTCATTTGTACTCGAACCCGATTCAGTTTCTTATGATGCTGATGTTAGGTCAGGCTGCTTACTGGTCGAGATTCTTAAATAAATGCGGTAATTCTTGAGTTATATCAGGAGACTGATAAAGATTTTTCCGAGAAATCGATTGCCTGATTTACATAAGTTATCAATGAATCAAGTGAGAGATTATTAGATACTGGCGCATAGGACATGGGATTGCAAGTACGACACACTGAAGAAAGATTATGATCAGTTATATTTTATAAAAAGATATTTTTATAATAATTTTCAAGGAAATATGATGCAAGGATGGCTCAAAGAGGTTTATGGAAAAATAATTCCTTTCGGAGTGCGCCAAGATATTAAAGGATATACTCGGCGGAGACAATACAAAGCGCTAAGGCAGCAGGTCAGTAGTGATGGTTATTCCTTAAAACCGTATGACGACTTGCAATGCATTTTTATACATATTCCCAAAACTGCCGGTATATCAGTTTGTCAAGCATTCTTCGGTTGTTTAGGTGGGGGACACCTTACAGCACGAACTTATCAAGTGATATTTGGAGCCGAATGTTATAATAATTATTTTAAGTTTGCCTTTGTACGCAATCCTTGGGATCGATTAGTATCTGCTTATGTTTTTTTAAAGAAGGGGGGGTTAACTGAGCAGGATAAAGTATGGTCACGTGAATATCTGGATAAATTTGATAGTTTCCAAAGCTTTATTTTGTATGGATTGACATCCTCTGACATTTACCGTGTTTTACATTTTATTCCACAGTGGGAATATGTAGTCGGCAAGAATGGCAAAGTCGATGTAGATTTTATTGGTAGATTCGAAGCCTTGGGGAGCGATTTTGAAATCTTGGCCGAAAGACTGGGAGTGGCGACTAATTTAGTAAAAATAAATCATAGCCTGAAAGGAGATTATCGTAGTTATTACAATGATGCTAGCGCTGAGGTCGTGGCTAAGTTATATTCGCGCGATATTGAATTGTTTGGTTATTCATTTGATCATTAATTGCCACGCCGATGTCGTTTTATCTCCTAAAATAAATTAAATATGAAAATCAATTTTATAGGTGTTGGTGCACAGAAATGCGCATCTACATGGGTGCATCGTGTTCTATCAGATCATCCGGAAGTAGCGGTATTTCAAGGTAAGGAAAGCGATTTTTTCTCAACTTATTATGGTCGTGGTTATCAGTGGTACGAGAAACAAGTAGGGGATGCCAGTGCGGTAAATGCCAAAGGAGAAATTTCACCTTCGTACTTTGCTGATAGCGATACACCTAGTCGTGTTTTTCTATACAATTCAGAAATGCGGATCGTGATATTGCTGCGAGACCCAATTGAACGTGCTTATTCCAACCATTTGCACGTGGTAAGACAAGGATATTTTTCTGGCCAGAAATTAAGTTTTGAAGATGGACTAGCCAATAATCCAATGTATGTAGAACAGTCTCGCTACGCTAAGCACCTCGCTCGTTGGTTGGAAATCTTCCCAAAAAATCAAGTGTCAGTAATCTTCCAAGAAGATATTCGCGATAATCCTAAGATACAAGCACGTAATTTATACCGTTTCTTAAGCATTAATGAAGATCATCAATCTTGGTTTCTAGAGAAAAAAGTGAATGAAAGTATTGTTGTTAAAAATGCTAAATTGGATCAGCTGCTTAAACAATTTGGAAGAATTGGCCGATATGTGGGTGGAAAGAGAATTGTCGAAGCAGTTAAGAATAATGATTTAGTCCGTAATTTGCGTCGAAATCATAATCAAATTGAATTGAGGCAAGTTGTTCCACCGATGCGTGAGGATACACGAAAACATTTGCAAGAAGAATTGGCTAATGACATGAACGAATTATTGCGTCAGCTTAATCTAAAGAAATTACCTTGGCAGAGCTGGGTAGCGTTGCAGGATTGATCAAGATCAATTACGGTAGATAAGCTGGCTTTATGCTAATTAATTCGCGGAGGTCAAAAGATTTGGGTTAAATTAGCGGCTGCCATAGCCTCGTCACTATTATGAATGTTGCCGAGAAAATATGTTGGCGTGTCAATTAGTTCTTCATTGCATACCTCCTCGCAAGGTGTTATTCGTGCTCTGTCGCAGAGTAACGTCGCTAAATTGGTTCAACTTTTAATTAAATTGAGATGATATCCGTATATAGAAACTTTAAAATACTAATGAAAGCTGCGAGTGTCATAATCACATTAATAACACCTAGCATCATCGGGGTTAGACAAAAGAAGTATTTCACCGGACTTGTATTGCTTTTCACCATTAGTACTTTCTTATTTAGTCATAGCACAATAGCTAATCCAGTGAAATGGCATCCAGGACATTACTGTACTATTTTAGGTCTGGGTAAAAATGACCCGAAATATATGACACAAGTTTATAAGGAGCTCAAAGCAACACCAGCATTGCGTGGGATACAAATTCGCTATTTCTGGGCAGAACTAGAAACAGCAAAAGGTGTGTATGACTTCACATCGATTGATCAGCGGCTTGCTGAACTTGCTGCAATAGGAAAACGTCTTGTCATTCAGGTGCAAACAAAGTCATTTGTTCCAATAGGGAAGCCAACAGGGAAGCTTGTGCCAGATTACTTGAAGGCAAGTGATTATGATGGTGGTGAGTTTGCTTATAGTAGCCATGGCAGCACGGCGCCAAGAGGATACAATATTGCATTATGGAATTCGCAGGTGCATGATCGTTTGGTTGAGTTATTCAGGGTGATGGGGGAGCGTTACAATTCTCACCCATACTTTGAGGGTATTGGTATGATAGAAACTGCATATGGAGAACCGATCGTTCCCCAGCCTGCTCATCAGTTGTCTAAATTCTATGAAAATTTGCTTAGCGTTCACCGGAAAATGCGGTCTTACTTTCCGAATACTATGACGATTCAGGAAGTAAATTACCCCCACCCAATTCTAGAGTCATTTGTGAGGAGATTAAAAGAAATGGGAACGGCGTTAAGTGGCCCGGATGTTTTTAAAGATGAGCCAGGGTTGAATCGTAATGCTGTGCGAAACGCACCAAGAGGCATTTATCATTTTTATCCCGAACTTTCAGGAATCATACCCTTAGCTCCTCAGGTGATGCACAAAAATTATATGAATACTCGTAACGATGGTGCAGGTAGTGTGCCAACTGTTCCAGAAATATTTGCTTTCGCACGAGATAATCTGAAATCCAATTATATTTTCTGGACGCGTAATCCGAAATACTATTCCAAGGTGCTTGAACTACTAAATGGACCTGATATAGCGAGAGATCCTTTTGGTGGTTTGAACTCGATTTGCCCCAAGGCCTATACTTCTTGTGTTGATTAAAAATAGTTTTATTTTTTATTTCGACTAAGTGAAGGAAATTCAAGATGAAAGAGTATCAGAGCTTGTCCCACACAAGGTGGGATTGTAAGTGCCATGTGGTATTCATTCCGAAGAAGCACAGATTGTAGAAGGGCTCATCATGTCGGGTCACGTGTACATGTGCCTCAGCATTCCGCCAAAATATGCGGTATCGAACCTGATGGAGTACATCAAGGGGAAGAGTGCAATTGTGATAGCGAGGCATTTCGGAGGTCGAATAAAGAATCTCACTGGCAAGGTTTTCTGGGCTCGAGGGTATTTTGCTTCGACTATGGCTTGAGAAGGAATAGTCAGGGCGTATATCCGAAATCAAGAGCATGAGGATGAACGCTACGACCAATTTATATTGGACGTTAACCGCCCTTGGGCGACTCATGGTTTAGGGTGCCTTTGAGGCGCTCGCCCCATAAGCCTCCGGCTTTGCCGGAGGTAATTTTCTAAGTGAGAGTTATTAAAATGTTACCTGACTTTGTAGTAATTGGCGCATTTAAAGCGGGATCAACTTCATTGCATCATTACTTTGGCCAGCACCCTAATGTTTTTATGACAAAAGTAAAAGAACCCAATTTTTTTGCTTTTGATCCAAATAATAGAGCACATGCCAAAATGAATCGCCAGCAGTTTATGGTATCCAATCTTGCCGAGTATGAGTCACTTTTTGAAGATGCCCGGGTTGATCAAATTAAAGGGGAAGTTTCTCCTTATTATTTATATAGCTCTGTTGCTGCGCAAGGAATGAAAAAAGTAGTGCCGACTATTAAAATGATTGCGTGTTTACGAAATCCGGTCGGGCGAGCTTATTCGCATTATCTAATGCGACTTCGTTCGGGGAAGGAAACAAAATCACCTGAAGAAGCTTTTACTGAAGATACTTTTTGGGTAAAAGCTAGCTTGTATGCCGATGCAATACAAAATTATCAGCAGATGTTTTGTCATGATCAACTTAAATTTGTATTGTTTGATGATCTTATTGATGACCCACAAACATTGATGTCTGAGTTGTTTGACTTTATCGGTGTCGACTCAAATTTTCAGGTCAATACTGAATATAGATTCAACCCCGGTGGCACTCCTAAGTTTCCTTGGTTACATGATGGCTTGAGTGCATTAAAGCGTATACCTGGGTTACGGCGATATACTCCTCCTTTTATTAGAAACCGTCTTGCGCGAATTAGAGATAAGAATCTTGCGCCTGCAGAAGTATTAGCAGTCGATGTGCAACAACAATGGCTAAGATATTATCGGGACGATATTTTACGTGTGCAAGATATTTTGCAACTAGATCTATCGAGCTGGTTAAAAGTTAAAGCGCCTAGAAATCAAGCAATATAGCTGTTTGGTAAGATATTTATTTTGTGTTTCCTAAAGAGTATAACTTACGCTACTTGTGTAAAATTAGATCGAGATAAGCTAATAAATGCCTGACTTTTTTGCCTCAAACTTTCATTTAGAAGAAAAGCAGGTTGGTGTAATATGCTAATCTAATGTTACTGTATTGATATAATTCAGTATTCTATGTCGTTAGCGTTGTGTTTGTTAACTTAATCTGGTGTGCAGAATTTGTCTAAGTTCAAATATATTTGGCCGAATGCACTAATGTTTTAATAAGTCTAGTGAAGAGCGGATTCTGAGCAATAAATTAAGTCAGAAAAATTGCGCGTTCGGTAAATTGATTAATCGGAAAAGCATGGTAATTCTTTGCTTACAGAATAAAAAATGAAGAATTAAGGATTGGAAGTGAGCATACTGAATTCTTGTAATCTGCTAATAGAAAAGATGTTATGAAGATGCTTTACATTGTAGAAGATCGCTTTCCTCCATTCCGTGCAGATGTGGTGGAGTTGTTCGCTAAACAGATGCCAAGCCGCGGTCATCAAATCGATTGGCTGATGCAAAGAGGGGCAGATGCGCTCAGTTTGTCATCACCTACAGATTGGTTGGGAAATACTGTCTATCTCACTCCGCGGAGTAAACAGCAGGGATTGTTAGGTCGGATACTGAACAACTTGCTGGGTATGCAGGGCGATTTAATGATTTTGTTCCTTGCCTTCAAGAATCGGTATGACGTAATTCAAGTGCGCGATAAGTTTTTTGCTAGCTTGATTGCTTGGTTGGCAGCCCGCTTGACGGGTGCTCGCTTTATTTACTGGATGTCTTATCCGTTCGCAGAATCTAAATTGTATCAAGCCCATAATAAGCTTGTGCCACATCATCGACTTGTTTGGCTCAAAGGGCAGATTATCCGTAATTTACTTTACAAGGTAATCCTGCCGTTGGCAGATTATATTTTCGTGCAAAGCGACCGAATGAAAGAAGATGTTGCACAAGAGGGTGTTTCTCTTGCCAAGATGACTGCCGTTCCTATGGGTATTCGCGCCGATCAAGTAGGTAAGGCGGAAGATGCTAAAGCCCCGAATGTGCATTCGCCCATATTATTACACCTCGGGAGCATTATGCAACTGCGTCAATCTGAGATGCTGGTGCGTGTGCTGCAGCAAGTGCGTTTACGTTATCCTAACGCTCGTTTGTTATATGTGGGCGATGGTCAGTTGCCAAGCGATCGTCAAGCAGTAGAGGAAGAGGCATCTCGACTGCAATTGTCAGAAGCTGTAACAGTGACTGGTTTTATGCCTATGGAGAAAGCCTGGGAACTGGTTGCACAGGCGGATATCTGCTTTTCACCTTTCTATCCTGTTCCTGTGTTACTTTCCACTTCGCCCACAAAGCTTATCGAATATATGGCCATGGCGAAATGCATAGTTGCTAATGAGCATCCTGAGCAATGTCAAGTGATGGAGTCGAGTGGAATTGGTCGTTGTGTATCGTGGGGTGAGCAGTCTTTTGTTGATGAAGTTTGTAAATTGCTGGATGACCCAGAACGTGCGCGAACGCTGGCATCAAAAGGACCAGATTGGGTGCGAGAGTATCGTACATATAATGTTATTGCCGACTTAGTAGAATCACAATATAAGATATTGCTTGGATCGGCAGCATGAATAGTTCCGGTCTTTATTCCGGCAACCGTTTTCGTCAAGCTATACTGCATTATCTACTAGGGCGAACTGCGCAAGCAATTGCCTCTTTCATTTTTATAATCTGGTTGGTTCGCTTATTATCTCCGGTAAATTACGGAGCTTACATGGTTCTGTGGGGCATGGTGGAAATGATGGCGCCGCTGAGTTCTTTAGGCATGCTTGAAGCAGTGCGACGATTTTTGCCAGAATTAGCGTTTCGTGGAGCGCCCAGTGCATTAAAATGGTTTGTGCGTTGGATGACCTTAATTCGTTTTGCCATCATGATAATTTGGGCTGCGCTAATAACTGCTTTCTGGCCAGATATTTCTGCATGGCTAGGTTTCAGTGTGCCTCAGCAAGATGCAACTTTAGTTGCGGTGGGATTGATCATTACTGTCATTGGTTTTCGCTATGCCACTGAAATGTTGGAATCGCTTTTAGAGCAAAGATGGGCTCAATTGATTCATTCATTAATGTCAATTGGTCGTTTGGCCGGTGTTGCAATCCTAGTATTTAATGAGAGTTTGTCGCTCGAACAGTTGCTGTGGATGGATTTAATCGTTTCACTGGTTTGTTTAATATTGGCCGAATTTCTCTTAGTACGAAAATTACGCAACATACAAAGTGCTGGGGATTTCCATGTAAGCGCGCGTGAGATATTTAATTTTGCATGGCACATGGCGAGCGCTAATCTTCTTCGAGCTGTTGCTAACCCTGGTGCGCTACGTATTCTTGTAGCCAGAACCTTAGGGCTTGAGATCGCTGGAATGTTTGCTTTTTTGCAGCAATTGTTGCTAATTGCCGGGCGCTATCTTCCTGCCAAGTTGTTGGCAAACATTATTCGACCTATGCTGATATCTCGCTATGTGGCGGGAGAGGTTGATGTGGTTAAACAAGGAATGGCCTTATTGTGGAAAAGTAATTTTTTAATAATTGCTATTTGTATGGCAGCATTAAGTGTTGCAGGTGATGAACTAATTGATTTGGCAAGTAGCGGGCGTTTCATGGATGCTGGCATGGTTATGGTGATTATGTTGCTTGGTTTGGGAGCAACAAGTCAAGGTCAGTTGGTTGTCATGATTATGCAGATTTTTCCGTATACGCGCCAATTAAAGAATCTCAGCATATTGTCTGCAATAACACCAGTGGCGGTAATAATTGGCTCAAGCTGGGGACTGATGGGCGTGGTATGTGGAATCGTGCTAGGTGCGTGGTTAATGAATAGTCTGACTTTACTTTGGTTAAATTATCAGGCTGGTCGCATCCAATTAGACTGGTTTGGTACTATGCGTGGTCTTGGCATTGCTATATTTCTGGCTGCTATTGGTTGGGTAATTGAAGATAAATTGGGAGTGTGGTGGACGCTTACATTTGTTTTAGTAGCTTATGTACCTGGTTTAATGTTGGTAAAACCATTAAACCAATTAGATATGGCATTACTTAGCCGAGGATTACGTCGCCGTGCTCGGTTATTTTCGCATTTTACTTCGAAAAACATATAAGAATTGATCGATATCAGCATTTATATTCATATTATGACAAGTCAATTTAGCGATAGTGTATGGGCCAAAAATGTTCTATTTGATCGTTTTCTCTAATCCTTTTAATTGTTTCGGATATGTCTAAAAACTACGAGAACACAAAGATTATGCATGTTATCAACGGCGAGTTTTTCTCTGGTGCTGAACGAGTGCAGGATATATTGGCAATGCGTCTACCAGATTTTGGTTATGAGATGGGATTTGCTTGCATAAAGCCGGGAAAATTTTCTGCTTGCCGGAATTCCACTGTACCAATCTTTGAGACATTCATGAAATCGAAATTTGACTTGGTGCCGGCGTGGGAGATTGCAAGGATCGTAAAGCAAGGTAATTATTCCTTGTTGCATACACACACTCCTCGCGCCGCACTGATTGGCCGCGTAGCAGCGTGGCTATCTGGCGTGCCATTGGTGCATCATGTACATAGCCCCACGACACGAGATACCGAAAGTGTATGGCGTAATCGCATGAATTCATTGATCGAGCAACTGAGTTTGGTGGGAGTCTCGCGATTAATCCCAGTATCGAAAAGCCTGGAATTTTATTTGAAAAAACATGGTTGGTCAGAGAAACGAATTGCGATGGTCGCTAATGGAGTCGTCACACCTGATGCGCTGCCTGTGCGAGACGCACCTGGACCAGAATGGGTAATTGGTAGCGTGGCATTGTTTCGGCCGCGCAAAGGTATGGAAGTTCTGATACAGGCGTTAGCAAGCTTACGCCAGTCAGGTCGTCCTGTAAGATTGCGTGCAGTAGGTCCATTTGAGACTGTGGAATATGAGAAAACTATTAAAGAGATGGCTGATAGGCTCGGAGTAGGGGATATGATCGATTGGGTTGGATTTGCTCAGAATGTCAATGCCGAATTTACTAAAATGGATATTCTTGTTTTGCCGAGTCTTTTTGGGGAAGGTATGCCCATGGTAATTCTAGAAGCAATGGCAACAGGGGTGCCGGTAGTAGCATCTGATGTGGAAGGTATTCCTGAAGTATTAGGACATGGTAAATCCGGCTTGGTGGTGCCAGCTGGTGATGTAAAGCAGCTGGCCGATGTTATAGCTGAGTTAATTGATAATAAATATGACTGGCGTGCCATGCGAGAAGATGCTTACCAGTTACAGACAGCCAATTTTTCTGATTACAGCATGGCTAAAGGTGTAGCACGTGTTTATGATGTGATCCTGGATCCTGCACACCATTAAATCATTGGGTGCAATTCATAAGGCATGAGATAGCACATGAATCAAATTCCTTTGTTCGGACTGAAAATAGAAGATACGACATTAGCTGACGCCAGCGCAAACATAGTTAATGATGCTCGTTCAGGTGTGCAGCGTAAAATAATATATTTCGTCAATGCACACTGCATAAATATTGCTGCGGTAGATATTGACTACCTCTCTGTATTGCAAGATGGGGCAACGCTATTTGCGGACGGCAGTGGTATGCGTTTAGCTGCCGGATTAGCTGGTTTCTCCCTAAAAGACAATGTCAATGGTACCGATTTATTTCCGGTAATCTGCCATGATGCTGCGGCAGCTGGTGTCAAACTAGCTTTATTGGGCGCTCGTCCAGGAGTCGCAGAACGTTGCGCAGAGAAAATGAAAATTCAATCCCCTAAATTAGATGTTGCTTGGATTCATGATGGCTACTTTAAGCAAGATACTGAAGACGATATTATCGATGCTATCAATCGTAGCGGAGCGGAAATTCTGTTTGTGGCGATGGGGGTGCCCATGCAGGAATTGTGGATCGCACGCCATGTAAACAAACTTAATGTGGCTGTAGTCCTTGGTGTGGGCGCCTTATTTGATTTTTATTCAGGTGCGATGCCACGTGCGCCGCAGTGGATGCGTCGTCTTGGTCTCGAATGGTTATTCCGGTATATGATGGAACCAAGAAGGATGTTTGTGCGATATGTCGTGGGCAATCCGGTATTTATCATTCGAACATTATGGCGGTGTTTAAAGGGTCAGAAAAACCTACAAGAAGCTGCTCTGCTTGATGGTAAGAAGTAGGAGGAACGGAATTCGATGTGATTAAGAATATTCTTGAAAAAATAAGGTTGTTTTAAATTTATGAAAGCGATTTCTACTATTAATTTGGCTAACTTTATTATCGCGGGTACAGAGAAGGCTGGTACAACGTCGATATTTACGTATCTAAGTACGCATCCATCGGTTTGCGGTTCAGCAGTCAAGGAAACAGATTTTTTTCGTAATTTATATACAGGTGATCCCAAAAAAGATACTGCTAATTACGCCAGTTATTTTGAGCGTTGCTCTCCTGAAATTCCGATTTTGATGGAAGCTTCACCGGGATATCTAGGTAGTGGTGCAGAAGTAGCAGCTCGTATCCATGCATTGGTGCCGGAAACCAAGCTTCTGTTCATATTACGAAACCCCATTGATCGGATATACTCCTCATTCAATTTTCATGTTGGGAAACTGAATCTTGATCCTAATATAAGCTTCGAGGAGTATATTGATAAGTGTATTGCGTATGACTCCGGTCAAGAAAAACCCGCTGAATTGGGCATTAAAGAATGGTATTTAAAGATCATCAGTTTTGGCCGGTATGTTGACTACCTGAAATATTATTACCAGCTATTTCCGGAAAATCAGATCAAGATTATGTTTTTTGAAGATATGGCTCATGATATTGACGGTTTCATGCGGGAACTGTGTCAGTTCTTAGAGATTTCCCCAGACTTTTTCAATGGTTATAATTTTAGACGAATTAATGTTACTTACGAAAGTAAGTTGAAATGGTTGCATAAGATCGCGGTCTACTTTAATACAAAGTCTGAACGATTTCTGCGGCAGCGACCTGAATTAAAGCAGTTTATGGTAAATTTATATAAAAAAATTAACCAAGCAAGAGAAGGATATGATGAAATTTCCGATGAAAGCCGTAATCGTTTAAAACAATATTACTTGCCCAGTATTGTGGCACTTCAGACACTTATTAAAACAAAAAATATACCTTGGAATATTTGATCCACTTAGTAAAACAAACCAGCAGAAACGAAACTTACTGGCTGGCTTGTTTTCTTCTATCTAGTGTGCAATTAATGATGATTCAATTTCCGCAAAACTCCTCGCTACATTATTCTGTGGAATAACTGTACCAAGCTGTTTCTCAATTTGAGTCCAGGAGAAAATACCGCATATCCTAGGTGGCCCGATGGTGGGGTCGTCGATTACTAACGCATGCAAGCGATCGCTCTCGCGCAAACTTGCGACTATATTGCCAACTCTGGCATGCATCACTTCTTCCAATGGAATGGCTTCCAACTTATTTAACGGCGTCATCATATCCATCACTATAATTTCGCTGTGTTTTACGCCCCTTTCTTGAATAAAACGCATAGGTTTCTCACCCAGAATATCGGTTGCCGTGATAATTCCTGCCAGAGAATCGCTGTCATCTATCACCAAAAGCGTGCGCACACCACGTTGCATCATGTAAGTGTTGGCTATTTGCATTGTAATATAAGGAGATATGACGGCTGCTTGTATTGTGCGCAAATCAGTCATCACTTCAATTGCGGGAGATTTAAACGTTACTGGATTAGGGGATACGGGTTGGGAAACTTGCACTGTGCCTATTAGATACTGTACCGCGAGAGGCTTATATTCATTCATCATTTTGTGCACTCCTCAATCTTGGGTTGGAAGGGAATCACCTGATTTCAAAATAGATCATCGATCTTGAAAACGCACTTTACGCCGAAAATAATTTTCAATCAATAGTAATAATTCGATCAGGGATATACCTACTTTCGGCGATAAACCCATTGCACCAACGTATCCATGATGGCATGGGATTGTTCGGCTTGATCATGATTAATAAAAAAGACAATGACAACGCGTCGTCCCATCTCGTCAATCAAATACCCTGCCAACGCACGCACGTTATTCAATGTGCCGGTTTTCATATGTGCTAATCCCTTAATCGGAGTATCAGTAAAACGATTTTTCAGAGTTCCATCTACCGCAGCAATCGGCAAGGAGGCGATGAATTCCGGCATCACCGGACTCTTGAAAGCGGCAAGCAATAGTTGCCCCATATGCCGGGCGCTGATTCGTTCCGTACGCGATAACCCTGAACCATTCTCAATCATTAGTTCCGGAAAATTCAATTGCTTGCTGGCTAACCATCTTCTGACTGCTGCGTCCGATTTAGCCAAAGTGGCTGGTGAGCTATCAATTACCGAATTACCTGTGCCCAACGCTAAATACAATTGGCGTGCTGCAATATTATTACTGAATTTATTGATGCCACGGACAATATCTGACAACGGTGGTGAATGATAAATTTTGAGCGGTAATAGGTGTTGCGGTGTTTGACCCAGGATGGCATTACCATCAAATATGCCACCTTGCTGTGTCCACAAGTGTTTGAACAAATCACGGGTATAAATAGTACTGTCATGCAGACTCAACATATACGATTGTTTTCCACAATGCCGGGAAAAACTACCATTCAGAGCAACCGTAAAATTATTCTTGTTTCTTTCATCCGCAATTGCTTCAATCGTAAGAGAATTTTGCCAAATGCCGCATTTGTCTTGGGTGAGTTTTAGATTGTTTTGTATTTGCAAAGATTCTGGGACAGGGTCAATCACGACACGTACAGAATTCTTTTTAGGTTGCGGAAACAAGTGGAGCGTAGATGCACGGTAATTGACCAGAAATGCTTCTGGCAGCACGTTGTAGGTACGATGGGGTTGTCCGTCAAACTCACCTGGATCTTCATGAGGAATCTCATAATACGAATGATCCAGAATCAGGTTGCCTTTAATTTCAAACAATCCGGTTTGACGCAAGCGGTGGATCAGCAGCCAGAAATTTTCCAGGTTCAGTTTGGGATCACCATAACCTTTTATGATTAGGTCGCCATATAGAATGCCATCGGTAATTTTCCCATTGGCATAAAGCTTAGTTTGCCAGGCATACGCCGGGCCCAACAATTCCAGTCCGGCATACGTGGTCAACAACTTCATTACCGAAGCCGGATTCATGCCTGAATCCGCATTGATTGTGAGCACTGGCCGGCTTGCGCCAATTTCATGGACATATACGCCTATCATCGTTTCCGGGATGGTTAGCTGTTGTAGTTTTTGTTTAACTACAAAAGGTAATTCATTGGCAAATATTGGAGCCGCTAATGTAGCAGTCATTCCAATTAAAAAACCAAGATATAAGCAAATCCTGGTCATTTTAATACTTCGCTTTCAGAACGATTACTTTGTGTCTTTGCACAGGGAAAATCCATCATCCCATCCCATGCGATATTGCTCCTCCGAGTCATATCGATTCAGGTCTTTAAAGGCCCAGCTTGTTCTTTTAGCGGTTTCACAACCATCGATATAACCTTGCTGAGTGCTCACCGGATAACCTGTCAGGTTATATTTGGGCTTAGCACTGTCGGGTAAAGGACCTGCTGGCCGCTCAGGTTTTTTTGCGGGAAACGGTTGTTTGGTGGAAATTCCGCTGCAGGCAGAAATAATGAGCACAGTTAGAATGATAAAAAGTGGTAAACGATAACGCATAGTAAATACCTTCAATAATTTCTAAGTAGCAAGTTACAAAACTGATTTCAATAATTTTCCCATCTCGGCTGGATTGCGTGTGACTCTGATTCCGCACGATTCCATTACTTCAAGCTTCTCTTGAGCTGTTCCCTTGCCACCGGAAATAATAGCGCCGGCATGCCCCATGCGTTTGCCGGGCGGTGCTGTCACGCCAGCAATAAATCCGACTACGGGTTTATGCATATGATCTTTCACCCAACGTGCGCAGTCCTCTTCATCCGTGCCGCCGATCTCACCCACCATCAGTACGGCATCTGTTTCGTCATCATCATTGAACATTTGCAGTATATCCAGGTGTTTTAAGCCATTCACCGGATCACCACCAATACCGATGCAGGTGGATTGCCCAAGTCCCAGCGACATCAATTGTGCTACTGCCTCATATGTCAATGTACCCGAACGTGAAACCACACCAATCCGGCCTTTTTTATGAATATATCCCGGCATAATCCCTATTTTTACCTCATCCGGTGTAATAATTCCCGGACAATTTGGGCCAATCAATCGAGTTTTCTTGCCTTGCATTTTGTAGCGAGTAAGGATCATATCGCGCACCGGAATGCCTTCGGTAATGCAAATCACGAGATCCAATTCAGCTTCAACTGCTTCATCTATCGCTGCCGCAGCGAAAGGGGGGGGCACATAAATCACTGAAACATTGGCACCGGTTTGTTGCTTGGCTTCTTTGACGGTTGCATAAACCGGTATACCTTCGAAATTCTCGCCAGGCTTGCGAGGATTCACGCCTGCGACGAAGCATGCTTTGCCGTTGGCATAGTCGCGGCACATGCGCGTATGAAATTGGCCGGTTTTACCGGTAATACCTTGTGTCATTACACGACTGTTGTGATTAATCAGAATGGACATAGCAAAAGGATTCCTTATATGATGACTAGCATTGACATTGATAAGTTAGCTTACCTGGCTGCATTAACCACTTTTTGCGCCGCATCAGCCATATTATCTGCAGAAATGATTTTCAGCCCGGAATCCGCCAGAATTTTCTTTCCAAGATCAACATTGGTACCTTCCAACCGTACCACCAATGGCACCTTGAGCTGCACATCACGAGCGGCTGCTACTATACCTTGCGCAATTACATCACATTTCATAATGCCGCCAAAGATATTAACCAGAATTCCTTGTAGCTTAGAATTGCGCAGCATCAGCTTAAACGCTTCAGTTACCTTTTCCGCCGTTGCCCCACCGCCAACATCGAGAAAATTGGCGGGATTGCCACCATATAGTTTGATGATATCCATTGTCGCCATTGCCAAGCCTGCACCATTTACCAGGCAGCCAATATTACCGTCCAAAGGGATATAGGATAATTCGTGTTTCGATGCTTCAATCTCCACTGGGTCCTCTTCATCCAAATCACGCAATGCGACGATCTCGGGATGACGAAACAGTGCGTTTTCATCAAAATTCATTTTGGCATCGAGTGCCATTACCTGCTGCTCTGAAGTCAGTGCCAATGGATTGATTTCCAACAATGATGCATCAGTCTCATCAAATGCTTGATATAAGCCTTGCAATAAGGTAACAGCACCTGGCAAACTTTGCTTAGGGATACCAATTTTTTGCGCAACTTCTTCAGCCTGCTGTTGACTTAAACCCGTGATTGGATCAATAAACACTTTATGAATTTTCTCGGGTGCTTCAACTGCAACTTTTTCAATTTCCATGCCACCTTCCGAACTTGCAATCAAACAAACGCGTTGTTGGCCCCGATCCACCACCATGCCGACATAGAATTCTTTTTCTATCTGTATACCCTGCTCGATAAAAAGTCGATGGACTATTTGTCCTTCCGGGCCAGTCTGGTGAGTTATTAGGCGCATATTCAGAATTTCGCTCGCATGCTGACGTACCTCATCCAATGACTTGGCTACTTTTACTCCACCACCCTTCCCGCGCCCACCGGCATAAATCTGTGCCTTTACTGCCCATACATTACCACCTAATTGCTGCGCAGCTTGTACCGCCTCGTTAACACTGAAACAGGCGACACCCTTTGGTGTGATCACATTATATTTGCGTAAAATTTCTTTGGCTTGGTACTCGTGAATCTTCATGGGCATGTCCTCATCGGAATGATTTAGAATATCAAGATTCGAAGTATAACCTAATCATCAATAATGATTCGATTTCACTATCTCACGAATAATAATACGCATTTATTTATGTCACTTTTGACGAGCTTACTGACTGTCCCGCTAACTACTAAGGTAGTGAATCACCATAATAAAAAACCCAAAGCTTTATTCAGTATTTGTTCAGACTAACACAGCTAATATAGCTATAAATGGGAAATCAAAAGGCGGGGGATATATGAAAAAATTTAAAATCACATGTATAGCAATTGCGCTATGCAGCGTCTTTTTAATAAGCCCTGTAGGAGCTGAAGATGGCGGAGGCTTTGACGGGGGGGGCTTTGATGGAGGTGGCTTCGACGGTGGTTATGATGGAGGAGGTTTCGATAGTGGCTACGATGGTGGAGACTTCGACGGAGGGGGTTATGACGGAGGCTACGATAGCTACGATGGTGGAGGCTATGACGATTTTGATGATGGTGGTTTTGATTCTGGAGATTACTATGATCAGAGTAGTGGTTTCGAAGAGAGTTATGATCAAGGTGATTTTGGGCAAGACGATGCATTTTATCCAGATAATGCGTTGGATCAACAAGAAAGTATCGATTTTGCCGATGATTTAAACTCAGAAAACGACTTTAATCAAACGGATGATTTTGGTGTGAGTAATGATGCTGACATAAATATTGACGCCGCGCAAGGTAATGAGATTGCACCAGGATCTTTCCAAGATAACTTGGCGACTCCCGATGAATCGAGCGAAATTGGAACATCTGCTCAAGGCGATGATGTTAATCAAGCTGACCCTACTGCCCAGAACGCAATTAATGACAATAATTCTGACTCTGGCAACGGAGTTGCTCAAGACAGCGCTGTTTCACAAAATACCGAGGCTCCAGATAATCAAACCACTGAGAATAATGATTCAACGGGAACCGACCCATCGGCTCAAGTTGACGGAACAAATCAGGATAGCTCCAACACTCAGAATGTGAATATACAAAACAACGTACAGACAGATCAAAGCACTGCAAACCATCATAATTCTGATCACCACCATGATAATCATCATGGACATCATCACCATTTCGATGGATTTGGTTTAGGATTTGGTCTAGGATTGGGATTAGGCTGGGGATTCGGCCCAAGTTGGGGCTGGGGGCCAGGCTGGGGTTGGGGTCCTAGTTGGGGGATTGGTTATGCTGGTTTTGCACCCTTTAATAGCTTTGGTTTCTACAATACCTGGGGAAGCAGCCGCTTCTATAATAATTATGCGTTTGGCCCTCATCGGCGATTTGAAAGTTATTACCCATTAGGTGGTTATCCAGTAGGCGTTGTCACTGCGCCAGTAATGCAAAGACCAATATATGTTCAGCAAAATACTGCGCCTCGGCCAGCCACTGTGCAAAGAAATAATTATTGGTACTATTGTCGTAATCCGGAAGGATATTATCCGTATGTTAAGCAATGCTCCGGTGAATGGATAAAAGTGCCTCCACAACCATCCTGATATTATTGAAAACTTGTATCCGATAAAATTAGATCATGGGCTTCCCTATATTAACTTAAAATAACATTTTGTTTAAGAGTGATAAAGCCGAGAAAAATATATGAGTGAAGAGCAAAAAAACTTAGAAGTTACGACGGATGAATCACACAGTGCACGCTTGCGAATCTTTATAAGCTGGGTTGTGGTAGTTATCTTGACCTGTTTTGGAGCATTCATGCTGTATAAGCTGACCAATTTTCATAATACGCCAGGTGATTACTGGAAAAATATGGTTAAAGAGCAATTCCCGGTATTAATTGGATTACCTATGGCTGGTCTCGGCTCACTTTTTGTCACACTGATTTTGCGAATATCGACAGGACCAATGGAATTTGAAATAGGTGGCCTTAAATTTAAGGGAGGCGCGGCTCCTATTGTTTTTTGGATTATTTGTTTTATGGTTATTGTTTTGTCTATTAATCTACTGTGGCAAAAATAATCGAAGCACAACTCAATCAAAGAGTTTCAATGAGATCCAGTATCCATCCGGGAAAAATACCCAATCCGATGATAAGTAGACTGCTAATAATCACGATGGATAATGTTCCCTGGGAAAGGTGAATGACATCCTGTTTTGTAGATTTTTCTCCATAAAATACAATTAGAATACGTAAGTAATAATAAAAAGAGAGTGCCGTATTGATCACCGCCATGACTGCAAGTATCAGGTAACCAGCCTTGATCGCGGCGCCAAAGGCGAGTAGTTTGGCAATAAATCCTGCTGTTGGAGGAAGGCCTGCGAGAGCCAGCAAACATATCCCTATGGCTATACCCAGTGTAGGGTGACGTCGTCCCAGTCCACGATATTCTTCCAAATTTTGGCGATCCTGGTCGGAGCGAGAAAATGCAGCTACAACAGCAAAAATACACAGATTCATCAGTGCATAGGTTAAAGCATAGTAAATAGCAGCGTCACGGCCCAGGGAATTCCCTGCTGCCAGCGCAACCAGAATATAGCCGAGATGGGCGATGGACGAATAGGCTAGTAATCTTTTCAGATTCTGCTGATACAGTGCTAGTAAATTACCAACTATCATAGTGACTACGGCAAGAATCCCTAATAATGGCAGTAAAGCTTCCCATATATTTTGTAGTTGTAAGCACAATAACCGGATCAGAAACACCAATACTGCCACCTTTGCAATGCTAGCGAATAGTGCCGTTATCGGAGCGGGCGCGGCCTGGTAAATGTCAGGCGCCCACATATGAAAAGGCACCAGCGCGAGTTTGAATCCAACGCCAACTAGGATCAGGGTTGCAGCGACTATCAGTAAATAATTGTCGGTAGTTATCGAACCCAGCGCTGCCAGATTCAGTGTGCCAGTACTGGCATAAGCTATAGTGATTCCATATAGAAAAAAAGCAGCTGCAAAACCAGCAAGTATGGCATATTTCACGCCACCTTCAATTGCACCACTTCTCGTAGGCTTCCAAGCGACTAATGCAAAAAGTGGCACAGCCAGGATTTCTAGTCCAACAAATGCCGTAACAAGGTTATGCGAGGTCACGAGCAAAGTCATTCCCAAAGTTGCAAATAGGATCAGGCTTAAATATTCTTCTCGCACTTCATTCTTGGTGGGTGCATAGTTAAAAGAGAGAATTATGATGGCTACAGCACCAAACATAAAAAACTGAGCAAACAGTCGTCCGAAATTGTCAATGATCAGCATGTTGTTCACCGTTTGCGGTGTTTCCCAGAGCACAGTGGTTGCAGCCCCAAGCAATAGAAACATCGCCGAAACCGTCGATAAGGTTCGCGTAGAGACATGCTGCGGCCAAATACCTAGGGCCAGTACCGTCAGCCCGCCCAATATGAGTACAATGAAAGGTGCCAGGCTAATCAGATCTGCGGAGTGCATCTTCTATTCCTACCAATGTTGCAGTATTTAATTCGATAATAACGCTTGCAGGAACTTGCAAATAATTCAAGAAAGGAGCCGGGTACAGCCCGAGCCAAAGCACAGTGATTGCCAGTAACCCAAGTATCAGCATTTCGCGGTGATCAAGATCGCTCCATGCGTGTTCGCTACTTAATTCACCCAACATGGCGCGTTGGTACATCCATAGCAAATAAATAGCGCTTGCAACAACGCCCATGGCGCCTGCTATGGCAAGTCCGGCTGAAACTTGGTATACACCGGCAAGAACCAGAAATTCACCGACAAAATTGGCTAAACCCGGCATGCCCATGGCTGAGAGTGTGAAAAGCAGCAGCATAGCACCCATGCGTGGCATGGGTGCCAGCAGACCGCCCATACAGGGCAGCAGGCGGGTGTCGACTCGTTCTTCCAGCATACCAACAATGGCAAACATTGCGCTTGTTGTCACGCCGTGAGCAAGCATCAGAAGCATAGCACCGTGCAAGCCTTCCTGATTCCAGGCATAGATGCCAAATACGACAAAACCGAGATGACTGATAGAAGAATAGGCGATCAAGCGTTTCATGTCTTCTTGCACCAGAGCCAGTAAGGCGCCGTAGAGAATTCCGATAACACCCAAAACCATAGCAAATGGCGCAAAATCTACAGAAGCT
>RRZU013606101.1_pt1 | contig 32727 bp, 27 predicted proteins | sample 2165561 | NCBI WGS metagenome assembly RRZU01 (sample SAMN10456909, study PRJNA506462) | wastewater metagenome | isolation source: wastewater sludge | place: USA: Moscow, Idaho | reverse complement strand
GCTGGTCGCCGCCGGTGCGGTGACGGTGTTCTTGATGCCGTTGCTCGCCGGGCTGACCTACCGCGTGGCGGATGTGCACCCGGTGACCGCGATCGGCGAGATTGCGCACGACCCGCACGATTACCGGCAGATTCTGCACGAGCACATTGAGATGGCGCATCTGCTACGGCATGCGGAACGGATGGACGTGTTCGTCGCGCGCATGGATACGTTGCCGCCAGCTGCGAGTGCCGCGGATGCGAAACTGCGGGCGGAGTTGGTGCAACGCGCCGAGCGGGAGCGCGACCGGTGCTTGCGCGAGCTGGGCATCGACCCGGCGACCGCGCAGGAGTACCGGGAGGACACGGTGAAGCGCTGGCGGCAGGCGGCGAGTAAGCGGGCTGGTGGTGCTGCGGGTGCGGGTGGTACTGGTGGCAGTGCGGCTGGTGACGCTGACACTGGTAGTGCCGGTGCGGCAGATGGTGCTGGCGCGGGTGACGCTGGCGCGTCCGGGGGTGCCACGAGATAATCGGCGCAGATGTCAGCGGAGAACCGCCTGACCCGGCGTTGTGCGAGTCAATCCTCACACGGTGACCCTTCGCAACGTTCGGTATCCCAATCCAGGCCGTCCTGCCCGCCGTTGTGTGAGTGGATCCTCACACAACGCCCCTTTGCACCGCTCGGTATTCCGGTCCGTGCCGCCTGACCCGGCAGTGTGTGAGTGGATCCTCACACGGTGACGCTTGGCAATGTTCGGCGCAGTCATTCGGTCCCACTCGACCCTCGTTGTGTGAGTGGGTCCTCGCACAGTCCGGTCTGTCGCGTTGTGTTTGTCGGGGCATACGCGGTGTGCAGGTTGATGGCGTGACTGATGATTGGGGAGCCAGGTCTGTCGGGTTGTGTATGTCTGGGCATGCGGGGCGATACTGACGGTGCAGGGTTGGCTCGTGTCGTCTGCCAATCTGTCGGGTTGCGTATGCCGTGGCATACGTGATTGGTTTGCTGCCGGTCTCAGTTATCTCTTGCCGGGCTGATTTGTCGTGTTGTGTATGTCGTGACATGCGCGGCGTGCGGAGTGATGGCGTGGTAGATGGCCGGGGAACTGGGTTTGTCGGGTTGCGTATGCCTTGACATGCGTGACGCAGGTATTGTCGGGCAGAGAAGATCTGTGATTGGCCGGTTTGTCGGGTTGTGTATGTCGTGACATGCGCGGCGTGCGGATTGATGGCGTGGTGGACGGTTGGGGAGCCGGGTTTGTCGGGTTATGTATGTCTGGGCATACGCGAGATGAGCCTGTTGCGGGCCTAATCGGTTTGGGTTGGTCGATCTGTTGTGTTGTGTATGTCGCGACACGCGGATTGATGCGGACGATGTGGGGCCGACTCGTATCGTCTGCGGTTCTGTCGTGTTGTGTATGTCGTGACATGCGCATGTCGTGAATACGGTAGGGATGATTGCGGCGTCCGCTGTGTGACGTTCGTCGGTCTGCCGTCCCGCACCCCGCGTCCGCACCCCCGGCCGCACCTACCGCCCGTTCGGCGCGCGGCCGGTGGTTTCGCGCAGCACCAAGGTCGCCGGAACGAGCTCATGGGTTCGCTCCGGCGCCTCGCCTCGCAGCAGCGCCAGGACCTTGCGCGCGGCCGCATTGCCGAGTTCAACCGGATTCTGGTGCAAGGTTGTCAGGTCGAGGGTTCGTGAGACGGACGCGTCGTCGAAGCCCATGATGGAAAAGTCGCGTGGCGCCGCCAGATGCTGCCGTCGCAGCTCCTTGTACACCGCGGCCGTGAACTCGTCGGTCTCGCCCATGATGCCGGTCGGGTGCTGCTCACACGACAGCAGCCTCGCCACAATCCCAGCAGCGGTCACATCCAGCATGGCAGGGGTCGTGTCGTGGTGATCGGCCCCGATCATCACGATGTCGTCATCGCCGTACCCGGCTTGGGCGGCGGCAGTTCGGAACGCGGTCACGCGCGTCGAAGTGCCGTAGACCATGTCGTGGGGGATGTAGTCGTGCACGAAGGCGATGCGCCGATGGCCGAGCGACCGCAGCAGCTGCACGCCCGAGGTGATGGCGGCGGCGTTGTCGATGCCGATGGAGGCGTCGAATCCGGCGGTTGACGGCGAATTCAGCCCGACGACGGGCATGCCGAGCGCGGAAAGCTGGTCGTGTAGCGCGGTGTCGAATTCAAAGGATGTGATGATGATCGCGTCGGCGTTGCGGTCGCGCGGCAGGTCGCGGAAGAAGCGGTCGAGCTGCTCGCGGTTCATGACGAAGGACGGGATGGTGTCGTAGCCTTCCGGAGCAAGGACATCGTAGACGCCTTGCAGCACTGATGCGTTGAACCAGGTGTTCAACGGCCCGGAGACGAGCAGCAGCACGCGCATGGTCCGGCCGGAGGCGAGGGTTGACGCGCTTTTCGACAGGGTGAAGTTCAAGGATTCCGCCGCCTGCTCGACTTTTGCCCGTGTCGCGGGGCTTACGTTCGCGCTGCCCCTGAGCGCGCGGGATACGGTGGCTTGCGATACGCCTGCCGCCGCCGCTACATCGCTGATTGTCGCCCTCGCCATGGTACTCCTTGCTTGTTGACCGCTTCCATCGTATCGAAACCGTTGGAACATATGGCAACACGCGGCGGAAATCAAGATATTTGTGCGGTCGTAATGAAAGCGCTATCATGATGTTGCAATACAACGACTTGTCAAGGGCGACGACGGCTCTCCAACTTCCCGACATCATCCACGGCAAGACGCAAGAATCACGAGAAACGTACGTTTCCGGCCAGTGAGGCCGGCGAAGGATGTAACCGCTGTCATCGTGGTGGCGCAGTCGAGTCACGCGCCCATCACCATGACCTAGCGTAGAAAGGAAAGCGCATGGCAGAACGCAAGTCCCCACAGTCCGCGCAAGAATCCACGGCATCGGATCGCGCCGCAGCGGCCTGGTGGCATCAAGCGGTGGTCTATCAGGTCTATCCGCGCTCGTTCAAGGACACCACCGGTTCCGGCCTCGGCGACATCGCCGGTGTTACCAGCCGCATCGGCTACCTCAAGCAGCTGGGCGTCGACGCGATTTGGCTCAGCCCCTTCTATCCGAGCCAACTCGCCGACGGCGGGTACGATGTCGACGATTACCGCAACGTCGACCCGAAACTCGGTACGATGGACGATTTCGACAAGCTCGCCAAAACCGCGCACGAGGCCGGTATCAAGATCGTCGTCGATATCGTCCCCAACCATTCCTCCAACCTGCACCCCTGGTTCAAGGCCGCGCTTGCCGCTGGGCCAGGCTCGCCGGAACGCGACCGTTACATCTTCCGCGACGGCCGCGGCGAGCATGGCGAACTGCCGCCCACTGACTGGGTGTCCCATTTCGGCGGCCCCGCGTGGACGCGTGTGCCTGACGGCCAGTGGTATCTGCACCTGTTCACCGTGGAGCAGCCCGACTGGAACTGGAAGAACCCGGATGTGCAGGCGGATTTCATCAAAACCCTGCGTTTTTGGCTTGATCACGGCGCTGACGGCTTCCGTGTCGATGTTGCGCACGGCCTGTGCAAGGACCTCGACCGCGACAATCTCGACCAGTGGAGCGTCACCCCGCCAAGCCTGCCCGCCGACGGCAGCCATCCGCTGTACGACCGCGACGACGTGCATCAGATTTACCGCGAGTGGCGCAAGGTGTTCAACGAGTATGACCCGCCGGCATTCGCCGTGGCTGAGGCGTGGGTTAATCCCGCGCGGCAGTATCTGTACGCGTCCGACGACGAGCTCGGTCAGGTGTTCAACTTCGAGTTCGCGAAGAAGAACTGGGTGCGTGACGACATGCATCAGGCGATCGAGGAAGGTCTCGAGGCGGCGCGTCGTTCTGGCTCTACCGCCACGTGGGTGATGAGTAATCACGATGTTCCGCGTCACGCCAGCCGTTACGCACTGCCACAAGTGCCGAGCACGCGGCATCATCAGTTGGCGCATGACTGGCTGCTGCGTGATGGCACCAGCTATCACGAGGATCGCGAAGTCGGTACACGCCGCGCCCGGGCCGCGATGTTGATGGAGCTTGCGTTGCCCGGTTCGGCGTACCTGTACCAAGGCGAGGAGCTTGGCCTGTTCGAGGTAGCTGATATTCCGTGGGACAAGCTCGAGGATCCGACCGCGCGCAATAGCGAGCGTGCGGCCAAGGATAAGGGACGCGACGGGTGCCGCGTCCCCCTGCCGTGGGTCGCCGCCGACGGGGTCGAGGGGTCGTTCGGCTTCTCGCCTCGCGTGAAATCCGAGGGCGCTGGCGTTTCCGCCGATCAGGCCGGGCAGCCGTCGGAGCCGGCGCACCTGCCACAACCCGCATGGTTCGCTGATTTCGCCGCCGACCGTGAGAGCGCGCAGCCGGAGTCGATGTTGAACCTGTACCGCAGGGCGTTGGCGTTGCGTCATGAGCTGATGCCGGCCGACACAACGTTGACTTGGCTGGATGAAGACCGCCCGTCTGATGTGCCGGATGGCGCTGACGGTCAGCACGGCGGCGTAATCGCCTACCGCCGGTCCAATGGCTGGGCGAGTGTGACCAATTTTGGTGCGGAACCTGTCGCATTGCCGGCGGGCGAGGTGCTGCTCACCTCCGGCGAGCTGTGCTCCGACGGCCGGCTGCCGCAAGATACCACCGTTTGGCTGCGATTGAACCAGGACTGATAGCGCTTTCATCGCTGGCTGGGGGTGATGCCCATATCAGGGCATTCCTCCGGCCGGCAGCCCCCGTTGCGCCCCTGCTGTCGTATTATCGGCGCTTCGGCGCAATTGATATCCATCGTCAACATTTGTTACTCTTCCTGTCCGCAACGGCAACGATGCCGGGCGAATCTGCCGTTATTACGTTATCCGCCCACCAGAAGTGCGGCTGTCAACCGCAGTTCATCAGCAACAAAGGAGTCACCATGAACACTACATTGACGAAGCTCACAGCAGCCGTTGCGGTACTCGCCATGAGCGTCGGCCTCGCCGCATGCGGAGGGTCATCGGCCGATAAAGGCCATGTGCGCTACATGAACAACAAGCCGGAAATCGTCAACCAACTGAAAACGCTTGCAGCCAGCTATACCAAGCAAACCGGCGTGCAAGTGGACATCCAGACCGCGGCATCCGGCACGTACGACACCACGATGGCGTCAGAGATGTCGAAATCCGACGCCCCTACCATGTTCAACATCTCCGGATACGATCAGTTCGCGAAGTACCAGCGTTACGCGGAACCGCTGCAGACGTCCAAGGCGTACAGCCTGCTCAGCAAGGACGGCCGTGCTTACGCGTACAAGGACGGGTCCAACGTGTACACGCTTCCATATGCGGCCGAGTGGTATGGGATCATCTACAATAAGAAGATCATCAAGGACTACTGCGCCAAGGATTACGCGGTTATCAAGTCCGCTGAGGACATCACCAGTTATACCGTGTTCAAGAAAGTGGTCGAAAGCATCCAGCAGCACAAGAGCGATCTCGGGCTCGACGGTGCAATTGCCACGCCGGGTCTCGACCCCTCGGACACCTACCGCTTCACCGCGCATATGGCGCGACTGCCGCTGTTCTACGAGTATCGCGACCGCGACACCACATTCTCCGCGACGCTGAAAGGCACGTATCTGAACAATTACAAGAACCTGTTCGACCTTGAACTCAAAAACAGCCCGACACAACCCAGCCTGGTCAGTTCCAAGACCTATGACGACTGCACGTCGGAGTTCGCACTCGGCAAAGTCGCGTTCTATCCCAATGGCGTGTGGGCGTACTCGCAGATTAAGGGCAACAAGGTCGCCGACGACGATCTGGGCATGCTTCCCTACTACATGGGCATCAAGGGCGAAGGCGATTACGGTCCCGCGGGCGTTTACGACGCGAGCTGGGCGGTCAACAAGAACGCGAGCGAACAGGATAAGAAGGCCACGCTTGACTTTATCGCGTGGCTGGTGACCGACAAGACAGCCAAGAAGACTTTCGCAAAGGATATGGGATTCTCGGTGCCGTTCACCACTTTCGGTGACAGCGATCAGCCGGACAATCCGCTCACCGCGGCGGCGCGTGCCTACAGCGAGCAGGGAAAGAAGGAGGTTCGCAGCTTCACGATCCCTGATCAGCAGTGGCAGGATGACATTTCCAACGCGCTGGTTGAGTATGCGCAGGGGACGGGCGATTGGAATAAGGTGTCCAACGCCTTCGTCAACGGTTGGTCAACCGAATGGGCGAACAACAAAGCCGAATTGGGAATGCTGCCGAAAGCTACAAAATTCTCTGAATAACTGGCTGAGTGGGTCTGACGGTCGGTTCCGCATTCTTTTCGAAGCAAAGGTATGCGGCTGACCAAGCCTGCTGGGTGTCGAACTTCTTCCCTCCCGTTCCCGCACCGTCGTTGAGACGGTTGCGGGGCGGGATTCCGCGTATTATGGGGCGGCTATCTGGTTGTGGTGCGACTTGGCGGTCGCATGGCGGCCTGGTGTGGTGGGATGCTCTGGGGATTTTGGCTGGTATCTGTCCGCGGTGCGATCCCTCAGTCGCACTGCTGCCAGATACGCCCGTTGTCGTTGCCGTTCCTGGGGTTATCTGTCTGCCGTGCGGTTTCGCGGTTGCATTGCAGGCGGATGCGACTGGATTCTGGCACGGTTAGGGGTGATATCTTGCCATCGTGCGATTGTCCGGTCGCACGGCAGCCGGATACCGCTGTGCGAGTGGTGAATCCGAACGGTACGGTCTGCTATGTGACTCCGCGGTCACACGTCAGACTGGTTGTCCGAGGTCTCCTCATCCGCAGCCCCGCCTGCGAGCCGGTTGGCGATGAGACGGTTGAGGCTGATATGCTGCGTCGCCGCCGCGATGCTGAGTTCGCGGTGCAGTTCCGGCGGAATTCGAAGCAGGATTTTCCCGGAATAGCGGCGTTCCGTGAGTGGAATCGGGGCTGGAATGCCGGCTGCATGCATGGCGGCGATGCGGCGCATGGCTTCCGTTTCGACGGCGGTCAGCGCTTCGATTTGGGAGGGTGATGCCGCGGTGCATTCCGGCAATTCCGCCACGGTGGCTTGGTATTGCTTGCTTTTCGCGTCCCACCGGACCTGATAGGTGTAATGATGCGCGTCGATGGCAGACGTTGTCTTCTGCTGGCTGGTATTTCCCATGTTGCTCCTCGCCGTGCGTCCTCAGTGGGTATCTGCATCACTTATGGTATGCCACCCCGGGGGCCGTGTCTTCTCGCCTTGCGCTCATGCTGTAAAGCCGCGCGCCGCCATGTTCCCTGCTCTGCGGCCGGCGCATTGTAATTCGCACCCTGCGCCCAGCGTCCCTCATCCAGCATCCACGTACACCACGCCTTCGCATCGCCTCGCAACTTCCCGCGCTCAACATCGTCCCCGTAGCGCAGCCTGTTATCGCAGATACTCCTCTGTCGGCCCCCGTGCCGTGGCATGGCGAGCAATCGGGAAAACTCGTTGATGGCCATCTTTGCTTGCGCGACTTGTTCAGGGCTGAGCGGGTCGAAATAATCATCAGCGTCATCTCCGGCAAGTTGTTCCGTGAGTGTTTTGATATTGCGGCGATCGCTTGGGCTGTGACAGTCGAGTCGTAAGAGTTCCTTGCGGGGGTCGTCAATCATTGATGCCAGTAATGCGGCGTCGTACAAGTGACGTGACCGATCTCCTTGATGGGTTTCCCGCCATGATGCGATTTTCATCAATAGCGCCCCCAGCACGTCAGGGATGCACATTGTCGCCTGTGTGTCCTCGTACCGCAAGGTGACCAGCATGCTTCGCGCCACGGCTTTTCGTGATCCCGGCATGCCGAGCATGGGGTGGCCGTCGAGGCATGCCCGATTCTTCAGAAAAGGTGACAGATGATTGTCGACGAGAAGGTCCACCACAGCGGTGCCGCGTGTCATGCGGGTGGTGTAATCGCTGAGTGTGCCGACGTGCGTAGTAAATCCAAGTGATTTGAGCAGGTCTTCAACCCTGCGGACTGCGTGCTGATGGGTCAGCACGTCAACGAGAAGGTCTGCATCGGTCGTCGGCCGCGCTTCGGTGCCGCGGGCCATCGCGTGCAGTTGGACCATCAGACCGCCGGTAAGACGCCAATCCGTTGGGTCGTCAGTTGCTTCGGCAAGCGCGAGAACTGTGCTCCAAGGGTGTGTTTGTGCGGGGATGTCAATCACGGGAATGTCTTGTTGGCTATTGTTCATGGCCGTGTTCCTTGCGATAGATAGCGAGCAGCTTGTCAATCATGTGTAGTCCCGCCTGACTTTCCCTTGGGTCGGCGGAAACTGCGAGGTCAGCGGCGCAGACACCGATGGGCATCGGTTCTGACCTCTGGGGAAGACAATCGGTGAGATGCAAGCGAAGTGTTGTGGTGCTGTGGTCCTCCATAAGGGGGTGGTGCCGGAGCAGTTGGCGGAATGTTGTCTCACCAGTATACCCCTCTAGTATCTTTTGTGGTATCAACATGAACTGTTTGGCGTGTTGCTCGCATGCGCCGGATATGTGGATGTTCTCCCGCACGGCATCCAGGGCTGGCGGCGCGGCGAACAGGTCGAGCGTCCGTGCCCTGTCTCGAACGCGGGAGACAAGGGATTGCGCATCGGCGCCAAGAATATAGCGCTTAAGCCGGTATCGCTGTTGGGGTGTCAGCCATTCCGCTGGTTCGTCCGAGATGAGGAATAGCGCGCCCATGGCAACCTTGGGGGAGAAAGGGCGACCCGGGTGCCCCTGTATACGGCGGTATCGGTTCAGCGACTGGGCGCGAATGAGAATCGTGCGTCCGACGCGCACGGAATGCAGGTCGCCTGACGCGACCAAGGCCTGGACGCGCCGAATGCTGATGCCGAGTTTTCCCGCTGTTTCCTTCGTAGTGAGCAAGCGGCCTTCATTCATGATTGCCATAGTGCTGATTATAGTCAAAACTATTCGCGAATACGTATAGTTTTGACTATCACTGCCCCCGGAGTCCATCGCCTGCGATGGATATGATGGTGGATAATTGCCCGCAGAACCAGGAGAAAGGCGATTATGGACACGCTCACGGCCGAGAAGGTCCGCAACCAGGTTTTCAAGCTCACTTTCTTCAACGAGGGGTACAGGATCGATGACGTCGATTCCCTGCTTGACAAAATCGCTGAGTCGCTTGCGGCGTGGGAGACGCATCACCCTGAGAGCGTGACGGTGACCTCCGACATGCTCGTTCCCTCCCAGCTGCCGGTCGCGCGCTTCAGAGAGACGTACAACAAGGAAAGTGTTGACGCGTTCATAGAAGAAGCCAGAGAGGCGCTGGCGTTCTACGAAAACTACCGATATCGCTGATGGAACTGGCCGAGGATGGGGCTTGACCGATCGTCTGCTGTACCGTATGGCGCCGTGGTCCTCGGCGTGGGATGCCCGCGGACGCGAAGATGACGCCGGGGCGTTCCCCGGCACGGTAGCGTCTCATGCATTCCTTTTTGAATTCGGGCGAGTAGACAATCTGCCTGGCCTTTACTTCGAGGACTGCGCCGAGGCGGGAGAGTCGTTCGCGTTCCTCGGGTGTGAACATCCCGTTTTTCATGGGAGGGCTCCTTCCTGTGGCTGGTACCGATTCCGGTTTTCCCGGGAAACCGGGACATGTGTACGGAATATGGGGTCCGCTTCAGTGACCTGACTGTCGCATGACGGCTTGGTATGGGGTCGGGTTGGCTGTGGAACCCGGGGGTATCTGGTTGTGGTGTGATTGCATGGTCGTACCGCGCGGGTGTACATGGGTTGCATGGAAATGGACAATCGCCGGTGATTCATGCAGGAAATCACAGCAGACCGTAATGCTTATCAAGCCATGCGCGCATGTCTGCTTTCCTTGGCATCTCGATGAGCAATGACGGTATTGCCACGGTGCGTAATCCGTTGTTGCGCTGTTCTTCTGGCATGTTGCGCCACCAGTAGTCAGTGGGATTGCTCAGTACTTGGTGAAGTGTCCGGACATTCTTTCTGTCACTGTCGCTTGCATTGTTGAGTCTGAGCAGTTCTTGTTCCGGTGAATCAATCAGCGAAGCCAGTGTCGCGGCATCGACAAGGTGACGGTCGATATTGCCCTGCGGGGCTTCTCGCCATGATGCGATTTTCATCAATAACGCCCCGAGAAGATCAGGGGTTTCAATGATGGCGTTTTCATCTTGAAATGACAACGTCACTTGCATATGTCGTTGGAGCGCTTTGCGAGACCCGGGCATTCCGAGCATTCGATTGGTTCCCAAGAAAGCCCGTCGTTGCTGACGAGGCGATAAATGATTGTCAACCAGCAGATCGACTGTCTGATCGCCTTTGACCATTCTTGTCGTGTATTGGCTGAGACTGCCTTGCCGTATGGTGAAGCCTAGAGTGACGAGGTCGTTGCGTACGCGCATCACCGAGTGCTCGTATGAGAGCACGTTGATGAGGAAATCGGTGTCTGTGGTCGGGCGGATGTCGACGTGATGCATCAGCGCATGAAGTTGCGTCATCAGACCGCCTGTCAGCATCCATGTATGCGGGTCATCGGTGAGCTGTGCAAGGCCGAATACGGTTTCCCACGGCGTGGAATGTGGTATGTCAACTGACGGCAACGGCATGGTTGTCCTTTCTGTTGAAATCGTGCAATAGTGAGTCAAGCATGTCGAGTCCGGCATTGCTTTCCCTCGGGTCTGCAGACTGGGCAAGATCAGCGGCACAGACGCTCAGGGGCATCTCGTCGCCATGTGGGGGAAGAAAGACCGTGGTGTGCATGATCAATGTCGTCGGAGAGGTGTTTTCGCGAATGAACGTGCGTTTCATCAGGAATGCACTGGTTTCTGTCGAAACGTAGCCTTCCAGGACGGATGGGGATTCCAGCTGGAACCTTGGGGCGGTCTGGTCGGTGCATCCCGATGAAATGATGTACCGCCGGATTGCCTGGATATCTGAATGGTGTGCCCAGAAGCAGGTTCGGGTTGCGCGCTTTCGCACGGCTTCAGACAAGTGGCGCGCCTCCTTTTCACCATCATGTCTACCGCCTCATTACGGTTTTATGACGGCTGTCGCAGCTACTCCTTGGCTGATATCCGGCGGAACTGCGCAACGAGCGCGACCGCCGGCGATGAGCCCGAACGCCATATGTTCGCCAGCTTTTATGTGATTCCCTGTTTTCAGAATATCATCGAACAGCTTCACACGTAAGGTCGGGGATCTTGGTGTTCCTATCGATACTTTCTTCAAACAGTAATAAGGTTCATCAGTTAAGGCTCATCAGTAAAGTCAAACGTTTTACTTACTGATGGCCATCTACGCCCCTCATGCTCATCAGCGCTGCTCTAGGGCAATGGGTAGACTGAGACGCTGAATGCCCCGCGCGTTGCGCGGCTCACGGTGGGGAAGGACGGTCCGAAACGAAAGGCACTGACAAGACAATCATTGTGATACACGCCGAGGGCAACGGCGTCGCCCAGGCCATGGGATGGGCATGGGCGGATGAAAACACTCACAAATATGGCGGCGCCCCCCGCGGCACCGTCTACCTAGGCGCCCTCACCGGAATCCTGCAGGCGCTCCGCTTTCACACCGGCCCCCAGCGCCTCGCCATCAAAACCGACTGCCATCAGGCGATCGTCGCAATCGAAGCCGCACGATCAGGACATGAACCGACGACGCCATCCAGCCGCAAGAACTTCCCCCTCATCCAAGCGGTGCTTGACGAAATCAGCCGCCACAACGCCCCTGTGTCTTTCCATGACATTGACGAAGAAACGCCTGTGATGGCGCTGAAAACCGCCAGGCTCTTCGCCAAACAGCAATTACAGGCCTTCACCAAAGACCCCAAGCACGCACCGACGGGGATTCCGCGCGTAACCATGGATGTGATGATTAGCCGTCGCCTCATCTCGGAAGCATCGATTGCACAAGCCAAGGAGAGCGCGAAAGCCCAGCAAAACGCGAAGGCGTTGAACCAACAACAAACCGGCAAACCGGCACGGGCCAACAAACCTACGACCAAGCAAAACGCGACCAAGCAAAACAACAAGCTCACCAAACAAACTGAGACGCTACCAAACGTCGGCAAGAACAATGCCAGCACCATCCGCGACGGCAAAACGGCGAATGACGCCGTGGCATCGCACAACAATGTCACGTCCAGCAACGTGACAGCGAGCGCCCCTGCCGAAGCCATCGCGGCCCACGTCCAGCACACCGCAGCGAGCGTCCCCGCGCCAATCCATGCGGCCCATGCGGCGTCATCACAAGGTTCAGAAACGCCCACGCCGGCGCCCCACCAGCCCAACCCGGCACTCAGCGAGCCTGCCCCCAAGCCTGTCCCCGAGGTACCGGCACCGCCTCGCCCGCGTCACGCGGCCGTCGAAACGGAAGCGGACGAACCTCAGGAATCACAACTGCTCGAACTGTTGCACAGCACCGTGCGCAATCTTCGTTCCAGCGCGAAAGCGTTGCAGGCCACGGCGCAGGCGTATGATTCCGCGCTCAAGCGCGCCAAGGATGCCACGCCTGGACTTGACGGCAACCCTATCACGCCGCTGTCTGAGAAGCCGCTGCGCAAGGCTCGCAAGCACACGAAAGCCGCGGCATTGGAATACGAGAAAGCCGCGGAAGAGCTGGAACAATTCCTCAACAGCTATGGGGATACCGACAGCGTTTCTGCCCAGGAATCCCTGCATGCCGCGAGGTGGAACCAATGACAGGCACGCATACCATCCATATCTCCACTGACGGCAGCTTTCTACTCGGGGCCCGCCCCGTGACCGGCTGGGCATGGGTGGACCACACCACCGGGCTGCATGATTGCGGCGGTTCCCTCGGCGGCAATATCCAGCTGGGCGAGTTATGCGCGATCTTGCAAGCATTGCGTTCGCATCCAGGCGCCGAAAAACTGGTGATCGAATCGGATTCGCGCGACGCGATTGAGTATTCCACGAAGCGCGAAAGCACATGGTCCCAAACCGGTTGGTTGAAGGACAACGGCAATCCCGCGCCATACTTCCTTTCGGTGATCCGTGCCATCCACATGGAGATGGAGGAACGCGAAGGCCCGATCGACTTCGTCTGGGTCAAGGGACACGCGGGCGACAAATTCAATGAGCAGGCCGACCAGTTTGCGCGCGGATACGCCACGATGTGCCGCGACTTCCACTCGCCGTCGAAGATTCCCTCCGAAGCGCAGATAGACCTGATGCGCGTGCCGCTGCAACTGGCAGGGCGTGTGATTCAAACCGGCACCGATGACATGATGCAGGCGCTCGACCCCGACAATTCCGCCGCCGCCAAGGCCGACGCCAATACCGTGGGGGTCGTTCCCGTGACGGTTCGCCACACGCCGGGCGCGGATGACAATCATGACGCTGCCAGCCCCACGGCAGGCGATACCGCGGATACCCACACCGCGGATGCCGCCGCCATAGATACCGCCGCTGCGACGCACACGCAGCGAGTTGTGAGCTCAGAGCGTTCTGTGAACTCGCAGCCTTCTGCAGACTTGCAGGAAGGACTCCTGCAGGCACAGTTGCTGTACGGCCTCACCGCCACGCTACGCAAGGCGACGCATGCGCAGCAAGATGCCGCCGAGCGTTATGCAAAGGCGGCGAGCATCCCGCCCTCTGCGCGCGTGGCTGATGCCGAAGACAATCTCAAAAAGGCGGCGAAACGCCAGGAATCCCTCGCCCGAGTCATTCGTGAACTGGTCGAAACACTAATCTGATCCGACTGATCAACCCGTCCGACTGCCCCATCCGGACTATCCGATCGTCCCGTCCTCCGGCTGACTCACGACCTCCCCCCCCCTCATCACACTGCACGGATGGGCGAGTTCTAGTGAACGTCGCAACACCTTGGATTCGGAAGGAATCGAAACATGGTGTACGAGTTCGACGGGACCAAGTACGGGAAGCTGCGGGACATGCGGGCGGCGAGACGCGCGAAGTACCTGGATCTGGTGCGCGGCGGCATGAATTTCACCCAGGCCGCCCACGCGGTCGGTGTGTCCAAACGCACCGGGAAGGTCTGGCGCAACGGCAGGACACGTTCCACCGGCCGCAACGAGCGGCCGCTCGTGGACCGGTGCCGTGGCGGCATGGACAAACCCAGGCGGACCGACGCCAGATACCTGTGCATGGACGAGCGCATCGCCATCGCCGGCATGCGCCGCGTCCGGCAGACGGCCGCCCACCGCCCCAGATGCCCAAGCCACGAGTGTTGCGTTGCCCGATGGAAAGCGGACGCCATGAAATCGGCGCAAGCGGGCAAACGTATGAGCGACCGTGATATCATCGCCTGCCTTGTCGAACGGTACGAGCGCGCGCTGGTCGTCCGGCAACGGCTTGACCGTAATCTCGGCCAACTTGCTGACACACTCGGGGTGAAACAGCCCGCTGACACGGCATCGGCGGATGAACACGATGGCGCCGCTCCGGCGTCCCAACAGGACGATGAAGCTTCGCATCACACGGATGTTTCCGGTCAGGTTATCGCGCGTCAGGCCAGGCGCATTATCGAGCTTGAGCAGACCTTCGCACAGCTGCGCGGCGGTATGCTCCAGGGAAAGGCGCACCGCCGCAGCGTTGTGTAATGATGCACGATGGCGCGCTTGCCGTTGCATATGCGATTATTCGCCGTTGCGCATCGTTGCGCGTACGGTTGCCGTTGGACAGGAGTAGGGTAGGGAACATTATGACTTCTTCTGAACATTCCGATATCGCGGGCGGTCAGACGCCCGGTGCCACGTCCGGCGTCACGCCGAGCACAACGCCGAATACAATGCCGAGCGCGACGCCTGCCGCCGAATCCCGTGACGCCTCCCGTTCCACATCCGTTTCTTCCGTTTCCTCCTCCGCCTCCGCGTCCGGCGCGTCCACTGCGTCCGGCGCAACCGCCGCATCCGTCGAAAGTCTCGATAAAAACAATCAGATGGAACGTGGCCTGACCAACCGCCACGTGCAGTTCATCGCCATTGGCGGCACCATCGGCACGGGTCTGTTCCTCGGCTCCGGCAAATCCATCGCGCTCACCGGCCCGAGCATCGTCCTCGTGTACATCGCGGTCGGCGCGATCATGTTCCTGCTCATGCGCGCCATCGGCGAAATGATGTACCGCGACCCCAGCCAGCACACCTTCATCAATTTCATCGACCGGTATCTCGGCCGCGGCTGGGGCAGATTCGCCGGCTGGTCGTACTGGATCGTCCTCGTGCTCATCGGCATGACCGAAATCACCGCGGTCAGCACGTATTTCGTCACCTTCTTCCGCACCTTCGGTATCGAGCTGGGCGCTTGGAAATGGCTGATTGAGCTGTGCTTCCTTGCGGCGCTCACCACCATCAACCTCATTGCCGTCAAAGCGTTCGGCGAAGCGGAATTCTGGTTCTCGATGATCAAGATCACGCTTATCGTGGCGATGATCGTCACCGCCGTCGTCATGGTGGTCATCCACTACCATTACCCGTCCGTCCACATCCCCGGTTCGGACGGCGTCAGCCCCGCCGGGCACGCCGGCTTCGACAACCTGTGGAACGGCTTCTCCTTCGCACCCAACGGCTGGCTGTCGTTCCTCATGAGCTTCCAGATGGTGTTCTTCGCCTACGAGATGATTGAATTCGTCGGGGTCACCGTTTCCGAAACCCAGAACCCGCGTAAAGTGCTGCCGAAGGCAATCAACGAGATCATCATGCGCGTGCTTATCTTCTACGTGGGCGCGCTGCTGGCGATCATGGTCATCGTGCCGTGGCGCAGCTTCAAGCCCAACGCCGACGGCTCGTTCGCCTCGCCGTTCATCATGGTGTTCCGCTACGCGGGCCTCGACTGGGCCGCCGCGCTCGTGTTCTTCGTCGTGATCACCGCCGCGTCCAGTGCGCTCAACTCGCTGCTCTACTCGGCCGGACGCCACCTGTACCAGCTCGCCGTGGACTCGCCGTCGCCACAGCGCAACAAGCTTGGTGTCGTCTCAAGCCGCCGTGTGCCCGCCCGGGCGATCCTGGTATCCGCCGCGCTGATTCTCCTGTCGCCGATCATCAACGCGTTCCCGAAGATGTCCAGTGCGTTCGTGCTGTTCGCCAGCGCCTCCAGCGCGGTGATCATCTTCATCTACATTCTCACGATGATCGCGCACGAACGGTATCGCCGTTCGCCGGACTTCATCGCCGACGGCTTCCTGATGCCCGCCTACCGGTTCACCGATGCGCTCGCGATTGCGTTCTTCGTGTTCGTGTACGTGACGCTGTTCCTCGCTGCGGACACGCGCGGCCCGGCCATCGCCGGACTGGTGTGGCTGCTGGTGTTCGGCGGATACTGCCTGCTGCACGAGCGCTATCAGAACCGCGACTTGCAGGAGGCGCTGCGCTGAGGTAGGCCGGTGCGCTGCGGTGCGGCTTGCGGGCGGTGTCGGCGGGCTGATTGGTCGGCTGAATGATGTCTTCCGCTGGAATTTGGGAGTTTAATCCAATCCAGCCCTTTGGGTGGTGTTCTCCCGGGAGAAGTTGGATTCGCCGATGTTCTCCCACTCGAATCCGGGAGTTTGTGAGTATTGCGTGCTTCTGGTCAATATCTCCCAAATGAGAATGTTGGAATTCCGCGGTTCTTGAATTTGCCCCGAAATAGCTATTTGGGAGAACATCATCGGATTCGCATATTCGTGATAATCTCCCACGAAAAACCGGGAGTTGTTCTTCTGGTGACAGGCTGATGGACGTTCTCCCGCAGTCCATGTGAGTTCAGTCGGGCATATGGCCCGATGGCATCGGCCGCGTATTCTTCGTGCGGGAATTTCTTGTCTGCTGACGTCTGTCAGCCCGGTCTATTCTCGCTGCTGTGAATCGGCAATCGATGAGAAACCGTACTGCGACTTACCGGCTGTGTCGAGCAGAATGTATGCGGTCGGCGGTCCCAGCCGGCAATCTGCGTTAACCTTAACCCACGATTTGCATAAGTCCTAACCCACGATTTACATAAACCTTAACCCACGATTTGCATAAATGCACTCAGTGATCGACGGGTATCTCGCGTATCTGTGGTGCCCGTGAAGCGCAGCTTCCTGAACTGGATGGGCAAAGGCATGATTCTGCATGCGGCGGTGGCGGCAATCAGCGTTGAGTGACCGCCACCGCCACATGCCTGGGGCGCGCTCAGTGCAGGTAATCCGCCGCATTCGTCGGACTTGACGGCACGGCATGACCCTCGGTCACCGTGCCCAGCCCGGACAGGTACGCTTCACGCCCCGCCTCGATCGCATGCTTGAACGCCCTCGCCATGAGCGGGATGTTCCCGGCGCTCGCGATGGCCGTGTACGCCATCACCGCATCCGCACCCATTTCCATCGCTTCGGCGGCCTGGCTTGGCCGGCCGATACCGGCGTCGATGATCACCGGCACATGCGCGTTGGCGATGATCACTTCGATGAAATCGCGCATCCGCAGCCCTTTGTTCGAGCCGATCAGCGAGCCGAGCGGCATGACGCATGCGGCGCCCGCCTCCTCGAGCTGCCGTGCTGCAATCGGGTCGGGGAACATGTATGGCATGACGACGAACCCTTCATTGGCGAGGATTTCCGTGGCCTTGATGGTTTCGCGGTTGTCCGGCAGCAGGTATTTCGTCTCATGTTCGATTTCGATTTTCACGAAATCCGTCTGACATACTTCGCGGGCGAGCCGGGCGATGCGCACCGCGTCTTTTGCGTTACGCGCGCCGGACGTGTTCGGCAGCATCGTGATGCCCTTGGGAATGTAGTCGAGCAGATTGTTGTCGGTGGTGCGGCAGCGGCGCAACGCCATCGTGACGATCTGCGTGCCCGCGTTCTCGATGGTCGCCTTGATGAGATTCAGATTGTACCGTCCCGACCCCAAGATGAACCGGCTGGTGAACTTGTGCCCGCCGAGAATCAGCGGGTCGGATTCGCCGGTGGCGATGGCATCATAGGCGTGCGCGTCCGGCTCGGGCAGGATCGCGGTGTTGGTCGCGGTGCCGACCAGTTCGTCGAGGCTGGGTTCGGCGTTGTTTTGCGCTGTTGCGTTGTCGGGTGTAGTACTCATGAGTGTGCTCCTGTGTCTGAGTTGGTGGTGTATGTGTGTCCGCCGGTGTGCCGTTTGTGACGAACAGGCAGACACGCGTACAGGCCGCGATTATGCGTCCTCTTCGCCGAGGATCAGCCGCGTGATCATGTTGGCCTCATGGCAGGCGACCACGCCGACGCGCGGTGCCATGAGGCCGGCCCCCGGCTTGGGCGCGGTTTCGCCGTCACCGCAGAAGTAGAAGTTCCTGGACACCCGCTTGGTGCGCACGAGGTTTGAGCTGCGGTAGCCCGCCATGCCGCTTGCGGACACGAGTTTCTTGTCCGGCAGATTTTCGAGCACCGCGTTGACGAGCATGGTCTTGTTTTCCGGCACGTCGAACGCCTCGCAGATGATGTCCTCGTGCTCGAACAGCGTCGGCACGTTTTCGTCGGTGACTTTTACGGTGTCGATGGTGATGTCGGTGAATGGGTTGATCTGCTTGAGGTTTGCTCGCAGCGCTTCGGTTTTGTACTGGCCGAGATCCTTGAGGAAGTACTGCTGGCGGTTGAGGTTGGTCATGTCGACGCGGTCGAAATCAATGAGGTGCAGGTGTCCGACGCCGATGCGCGTCAAGGCGACGGCGATGGTCGAGCCGAGCCCGCCGAGTCCGCAAATCGCCACATGCGCGGCGTCGAGCTTGTCTTGCGTGGCGGCGGTGTGCCGGTCGAGCAGGGCCGCGCGGATCTCCTCGCGGCTGACAAGCGTGGTCGGGTCGGGCAGGCCGTCGAAGGCTTGCTGTCGTGCGGCGGTTTGTTCGGGGGTTGCTGATGGTGTGAATGTCATGGTGTGCTCTGGTGGTCTGGTGGTTTGGCTGTGTGATTGGGGTGATTTTGGTTTGGAATTGGCGATGGTGATTTGGGAGCGGTGGTTGCGGTTGCCGCGGTCTGTGACTGCCCGATTTGATGACTGGCCGTAGCCACAGCTTGCGATTGGCTTGGTAACCCGCTTGGCGACAAGTCCGGCGTCAAGTCTGGCGACAAACCCGACGGCTGGTTTGACGGCTAGTTGGCGCCCGACCCGCTCAGCCGCCTTGCACGAAGGTGACGATTTCGACGGTGTCGCCGTCGTGCAGCATGACTTCGCTGCGCTTGTTGCGTGGCACGATATCGCCGTTAAGTTCGATGGCCACGCGCTCGGGGCGCAGTCCGCGCTGCTCGATGAGCTCGGTGACGCTGATTGGCGTGCCGAGCGTCTCCTGCTGTCCGTTGACGATCATGATGATCCTTCCCGTTTGTGCTGCCCGTCCGCGGCCACCCGCCGACCGGGCGCAAGCGCGTCCGCAAACCGGCATTCTGGCCTCGAAAGGCAATAAAAAACGGGTCACTGAAGAAATCGTACCTATTGGGCGGTGCGCTCCTTCATGACCCGGTCATGCTTGTTCTGTTATGTGTTTATTGTTGCGAACAGGATCCGTCTGATTCGTGTTCGGCACGATGATGATGGCGCCGCACTCGCGACGGGGAAGGAAGCGCATGCACGCCGTCCGACCGTCGGTCGAATCATCGGGGATTGGGCAAACGCCAAGGGGAATCACGGAACGAACAATCGCATACTTACGGCGGCATTACCCGCATCAAGTTGACGGTCGAAGTCGTGGCTTCCTCTCAGCCCTTGCGGGCTCCCGTTCGGTTGTGAGGCCATCCTAGGCAACGCCCCCGGACAAGCGCTGGCCGGGGCAGGCAAAGGCGGAACAGCTTGTCCGGCGCGGTGTGGACAGTGGTGGTATGACTTTCGAAGACGATCAGACCCGGCGCGAGCGCAACCGCGCGGTGGTGGACAAGTACCTGCATTCCGGGCATGGTGACGCGCTGCTGCGCCGGCATGAGCTGTTCTGCGAGGACGGAATTTCCGGATTGTGGACATCGGATTCCGGGGAGCCGGTTTTCGCCCAAGGGCGTGAGAATATCGCGAAATATGATGTGTGGTCATCGCAGCATTTCCCTGACTGGACATGGAGCAATATCACTATTTGGACAACCGACGATCCTGACCGCGTGTGGGCGGAGTGCGATGGTGAGGGCAATATCAACCTTCCCGGTCATGACCCGGTGTTCTACCGGAACCATTTCATCTACTCGTTTGAAATGCGAGACGGCCTGATTTACCGGGAACGCGAGTTTATGAACCCGATTGTTGAAATGCGTGCGCTGGGCATGCAGACCCCGACGATTGAACTCGGCGATTTTCCGAGTGCCTGAGCGAGGCATAGCCGGGTATGTTGGCGGCGGCCGGGAAAGATGGGGAGGCAAGGAGAGATGCGGCACATGAGTGATCAGCAGAAGGCGGGCGAGACTCGTATCGGACGGCTTGCGGGATTCGACATTCCGCGCATAGGCATGGGAACGTTGGCGCTCGGCATTGTGGGGCGTCCGGATCGTGAGACTGCTATTGAGACGATTCACGCGGCGCTCGATGAAGGTGTCCGATATCTGGATACTGCGTGGTCGTATTACCTGCCCAGCCGCCCGGGAACCGGCGAACCCGAAGACCTCGGCTATGGTGAGCAGCTGGTCCGGGACGCGTTGAATTCATGGGACGGGCCACGCGAAGATGTGCTGGTCGCCACCAAAACCGGGTATCGGCGCACGTGCGAAGCGGTCCCCGGGCAGGCAGGTGCCAGCAGTCTGGATGTTTCACATGAAACACCCTCGACCGGCGGTACATCGGGGCGCCAACATCTTCAGGCCGCGGGCAGCCGCTACGGTTGGATGGCCGATTCGCGGCCGGAAACCATGATTCGCGACGCGAAGGAATCGGCGCGGCATCTTGGCGTGGATGCGCTTGACTTGCTGTACTCGCACGGCCCGGACCCGGCGGTGCCTTATGCCGATCAGGTCGGCGCATTGCGTGATCTGCTGGATGCGGGTGTCATCAGGTATGCCGGGATTTCGCGGGTGAACCGCGGGCAGATCGATATCGCGCGGGAGATACTCGGCGACAAACTGGTCGCCGTGCAGAACCAGTTCTCGCCATCGCACCCTGACCCTGAGCATACGTTGGAATACTGCGAGCAATTGGGATTGGCGTTCGTGTGCTGGAGTCCACTCGGCGGATTCCTCGATCCGGTCGACCAGCACGCCTACGACCCGTTCTGCGAGGTCGCCGCAAACCTCGGCGTATCGCACCAGCGGGTGACACTCGCTTGGGAGTTGGCGCAATACCCGCGCCTGTTCACCATCCCCAGCGCCCGCAATCCGCAGGAAATCCACGATTCCTTCGCTGCCACGCGGCTTGAACTCGCCCCGGACGACCTCGTCCGCCTCAACGCCTCTGTCGCCGCCCGCCGGCAGACGATGGCTGCTGGAATGTGATGCTGGTTTGCCAGTCACGGTCGTGCGTAATCTGAGGGAATGCTGCGACTTTACTGATGGGCGTGTTTCTGCCATATTTGCCACGAGTATAGAAAAGTATAGCAATGTATAGTGAAGTATAGCGGTGTATAGGAATGTATAGCGCCGTATAGCGGTGTATAAGTCCGTATAAATCGGGATGTTCTGCCTGTCGGCCGCCGGTTTGCCGGACACGCCGCCCTCAATCGCAACTGAACATCATCGCTCGTCGGAACCGCGCAGCACCGCACAATCAGTCCGGAAATCATCACGGAAACGAACATTTCGATTGTTCGCATGTGACGCCACTCACATTCCTGCGCCCTCGGAAAAAGCCTGATACAGTCGTGCGGGCAGGGATGCGGAGGTGTTAACCGAACATCTCTGCACTCGCTGCGGAGAGGAAGTTATGGCAACCACCACCCAGCTGATTTCACCGTCATCCACCCGTCCGTCCGGCGCTGCACCCGTCGCGCCAAATCCTGCGGCCCGCACCCCGAGCTGCCTTGACAATCGTTGGATGCGCGCGGTCGTCCCCGCGCTGCTCATCCACATCTCCATCGGCACGGTCTACTGCTGGAGCGTGTTCAAACAGCTTATCGCCGACCAGATGCACGTCGCGCCGAGCACCATCGAATGGGGCTTCTCGCTCGCAATCTTCTTCCTCGGCATGTCCGCCGCGTTCTTGGGACCGGTCGTGGAAAAGGACATCCGCCGCTCCGCACTGATCAGCCTGGTCTGTTTTGTCGCCGGATTCGCCGGCACGGGTGCAAGTATCGCCGCCGGCTGGCTTCCCGGCGTGTTCATCTGCTATGGCGCGATTATGGGCGTCGGTCTGGGCGTCGGATATCTCACGCCGGTCAAGAACCTCATGCTGTGGTTCTCCGACAACAAAGGCCTGGCCACGGGCATCGCGGTCGCTGGCTTCGGCCTCGCCAAGGCGATCGCCAGCCCGGTGATGACCTGGCTCATCGCCTCCGTCGGTCTTGTGAACATGTTCTACGTGCTTGCCGTGGTGTACGCGATCATGATGTTCGCCGGATTCCTGCTGATTCGCCGTCCCGCAGGCTACGTGTACTCCGCAGCCGCGCGTGTCAGGCGTCGCACGGTGATGCGTCGACCCGTGTTCTGGGCGATCTGGCTTGCCTTCTATCTCAATATCACGTGCGGCCTCGCGCTGATTTCGCAGGAAAAGGACATTCTGCATGATGCGCTTGCGGTGATGCCGCGCTTCGCCGGGCTTGATGCTGCTGCGTTTGCGACTGCGACCGCCGGCGTAATCAGCACGGTGCTGGCGGTTGACGCGGTGTTCAACGCGGTCGGCCGACTGGGCTTCTCCACGCTGTCCGACCACTGCCGTCGCCGTGAAACCAGCTACGTGGTGATTTTCGTGATGTCGGTCGTCGTCTGCCTGCTGCAAGTGGTGTTCCATTCGATTGACAACGGCACGTTGTGGATGATTCTCGTGATGCTGTTCTTGGTCAACGCGGGGTACGGCGGCGGTTTCTCCACGCTGCCGGTGCTGTTGGAGCAGCATTTCGGCATGTCTTCGGTTTCGACGGTGCACGGGCTCGCGTTGAGCGCATGGGCGTTCGCCGGATTGTCCGGCAATCAGCTGGCGTCCTTCGTGGTCACGCACGCCGCCGACCAATCGCACCGCTACGCTGGCCTGATTCCGGTGCTCGCCGTGTTGTACGCGGTCGCATTGGTGGCAATCCTGCTGGTCATGCGTGATCGCAAATCCGCGGATGACCGCGATGTCGTGAACGTTGCGGCGTGAATGCCTGAACTGGCGCCGGTGGCCGCTCGCGGTCGTTGGCGCTCGCCCGGTAACAACAGACAGGCCGTCTGTGCCCCGTACTTTGCGGGATGCAGACGGCCTGTCGAATATGTGACGCGATTTCCGCGCGCTGTCTGGGCTACGAAAACCGCGAGCGGTGTCAGCGGTACACCGCGAAACCGGCGGTGAAGCTGATCTTCTTCTGCACGGCGAGGGCCAGCTGCAGGAATCCGAAGGCTTCAAGCTCGCGCGCACGCTTCAGAGCACCCGCGTCGATGGCGTCGAGACCGCCCGCCTTCACCAGGTCGATGAACGCGGCCTTGGCGGCATCGTCATCACCGGCGACCAGCACGGTGGACTGGGCGTCGCCGGTCTTCTTGGAGGCGATGTTCGCGGCGAACACGGTGTTGAACGCCTTGAGCACGTGCGACTTGGGGAGTTTGGCCTGCAATTCGGCGGCTGCGGAGCTGTCGGCCGGCACGACGAGCGAATCGAAGGTGGAGAAGTCCAGCGGGTTGGTGATATCGACCACGGTCTTGCCTTCCAGCTGGTCGCCGTACTGCTCGGCGATGGATGCGAGGGCCGGGTAGGGGACGGCGAGCACGACGATGTCGCCCTCGATGGTCGGGTTCTCGGAGTGCGAATCGAGCGACTGGACGGTTGCGCCGGCGTCCTCGAAGACGCTCTTGATTGCGGTGCCCATGTTGCCGGTGCCGAAAATCGTGATAGTTGCCATGGTGGTTCCTTTCGTGTCGGCGGATGTGTGCCGCCCCGCTGTGTTTCTGGTTGCGGTGTGTCCGCGGTGGTCTTGCGTCCACTGTGTCGGCCGCGTTGCTTGTGCTTGCTTGTTGTTGCTTGTGTCAGTCGCGTCCGTGTGTGTGATGCTGCGGAACAACTAACAATTTGTTAGCGTTGAGATGATGCTACCACTTACTTTTTGTTAGCATATCCGGCGTGTCGTCGGTACAATGGATGGCATGACTTCCTCCGAGAATCCGAAGAATCCGCATCATTTCAACGTTTTTGCTGCGGCGTGCCCGTCGCGCAAACTATTGAATGACGTCACGCGCCGCTGGAGCATCCTCGTGCTCGCGTCGCTGCTGGATGGGTCGTTGCGCTTCGGGCAGATTCGTGAGCGGGTTGATGGCATCAGCGACCGCATGTTATCCGCGACGTTGGGTGCGCTCGCTGAGGATCGGTTGATTGCCAGGGATGACGCCGCCGGCACGTATTCGCTGACCGAGCCGGGGCGCCAGATTGCCCGGCAGAGCTTGGAATTGTTTGACAGTCTGTATCTCGCGCTTGATGAAATCGTCGATGCTCGGCAGGTGGGGGATGATGTAGCTGGTTCGTCGGCTGGGGTGGCTGGTGTGGCTGCGCCGGGTGGTGCGGCGGTGTCGGATGGTGCGGTTAGCTAATTTCATGATTGCCGGCGCCATTGTGTGAGGAATTCCTCGCACAATGACCATCTTCCCGGTCAGACTCCTTCCTCTGGACTGCCTTCCCAGTCACTGTGTGAGTCGATCCTCGCACGATGCCCCTTGGGCTGCTTCTGCTGGCTGGTTCTGTTGGTTGTGGGTGTCGATGTGTGAGTCAATCCTCGCACGATGGCGACTTTCCTGCACGAATCGCGCTCCCGGGGCCACTTGTGCCGTCAGTGTGTGAGTGAATCCTCACACGATGGCCCCCGGCACGGCCGGCTCCTCTCCTCTGGGCTGCTTGACCGGCTACTTTGTGAGCTAATCCTCGCACGATGGCCTTCCTCCTGGGAAAACTCCCTCTCTGGGCTGCTTGACTGGCCACTTTGTGAGTGAATCCTCACATGATGATCCTCTAGCACCTTCTGCTGGCTGGTTTAGGTGGTTGGCGCTGTCACTTTGTGAGTGAATCCTCACATTCTGCCGCTTGGACTTGATCCGTCCTCGTTTGCTCTCTGTCCCGTCTGCGCCCTGCCCGTCCGCGCGCCCCGGCCGCCTGCGCCCCGGCCGAATTGCGCACTCAGCTTCTCTTAAGGCATATTTGCTAGCGTCAATATTTGACACCGTAAAATATGAAGGGTATAAACGATGCAGATTGATGTCGAGACGCTCCTGCCCACGCAATAGTGTCCGCGTCAATGCAAAGACACCCGCACCAACGCCAGAAAGGAGACCGGATGGCATTCGAAGATGACGCATTCGAGCGAATGCACAAAATCATGACCGATGGCAAATCGGCCATGATGGAAAACATGAATCGTGTCCATCGCGGTGAACCGGCGGTTATGCGCGTACTCGCCATCAAAGGGGAGTGCACGCCCAGCCAGCTCGCCGATGCGACCGGCAACAGTCCAGGCCGCATTTCTGCGATTCTGTCGGCACTGGAAAAGAAGGGTCTCGTCACCCGCGCCATCGACCCGGATAACCGCAGGCATGTCATCGTGCGCATCACGCCGGAAGGCAAACGGCTCGTCAAGTTGCACAAACAAGCCATGGACGACCGCATGCGCTGGGTGTTCGGGCAGATGGGGGAACGGCGCACTGAGCAGTTCCTTGACCTGCTGACACGGTTCATCACCTACATGAGCCTGTGCGGGCCGGACGATCCTGTCCCAGGCGAGGCCGCCATCGCAAAAGCCTTCGAGCGTGCCGGCATCCCCTACGACCCTGCGACGGACCGCGTGAATGTCGCTGCCCAAGCTGCCCAAACCGCCCGCGTCGCTGCTGCCGCACCGCATCCGGGTGACACGCCAGACGATACCGCTGCAGACGACGACCCCGCGGACACCGTTCGCGTCTCCGCATAAGCGCCGAGACACCGAGACACCAGAACACCAAGACGCCAGGGCGACCGACCCGCTTGCCCGCGCCCACCCAGCCCCAGCCGGTCAGATCCGCTCAGCTCGGCTCAGTCCAGACCGGCTCTCCTACCGCATCACGGCCTCCCGTTTTCCGGCTACCCCGCAAACCAGCGCATCAGCCGCAACACACGTTTCCAACCAACGTCCCCGAAAGGACACATTGTGATACGAATCTGCAAATACCTCTCCAAGGCCGAATGGTTCCAGCTGTTCGTCGGCCTGCTGTTCATCGTCGCCGGCGTCTGGCTCCAGCTCAAGCTGCCCGACTACATGGCCGACATCACCCGGCTCGTGGAAACCCCGAACAGCGAAATGCACGACGTGTGGGTCGCCGGCGGCAAGATGCTCGCCGTGGCGCTCGGCGCCATGCTCACGACCGTCGCCGTCGGTTTCATCACGGCTCGCGTCTCCGCATCCTTCACCCAGCGTCTGCGCTCCATGCAGTTCCGCCGCGTGGAGTCCTTCGGTCCCGAGGAGCTGAACCGCTTCTCCACTGCGAGCCTTATCACCCGCTCCACCAATGATGTCACCCAGATCCAGATGTTCCTCACCATGGGCCTGCTCATGCTCGTGCAGTCGCCGATCATGGCCGTGTGGGCAATTGCCAAGATCGCCGGCAAAGGTGTCGAATGGACGGCCGCGACAGGCGTGTCGCTCGTGCTGGTCATGGGCGCCGTCGCCATCATCATGGCCATGGTCATGCCGAAATTCCGCAGCATGCAGGCCCTGACCGACAACATCAACCGCGTGGCCCGCGAGAACCTCACCGGCCTGCGCGTGGTGCGCGCCTACAACGCCGAGGACTACCAGCAAGGCAAGTTCGACAAGGCGAACCGCGACCTGACCGAAACCCAGCTGTTCACCAACCGCGCGATGTCCGTCATGATGCCGCTCATGAATACCGTCATGAACGGCCTGACCCTCGCCGTGTACTGGATCGGCGCGTATCTCATCGATGCGGCCGGCCTCATGGACAAGCTCACGCTGTTTTCAAACATGGTCGTGTTCTCCAGCTACGCCATCCAGGTCATCATGAGCTTCCTCATGATGAGCATGGTGTTCGTGCTGTGGCCGCGCGCGGATGTCTCGGCCAAGCGCATCCTCGAGGTGCTCGACACCGAGCCGCATGTCACCGACGGCACACGCACGGAGGGTGCGAAGAACGCGGACGGCACGCCGGTGCGCGGACGTGTGGAATTCCGCGACGTGAGCTTCACCTACCCTGATGCGCGCGAACCCATGCTCGAACACGTGAGCTTCACCGCACAGCCCGGCCAGACCGTCGCCTTCATCGGCTCCACCGGCTCCGGCAAGACCACGCTTGTGAACCTCGTGCCGCGCTTCTACGACGCCACCGGCGGCCAGGTGCTCGTCGACGGCGTGGACGTGAAGGACTACACCTTGCAGTCGCTACGCGACAAGATCGGCTATGTGCCGCAGCAGTCCGTGATGTTCAAGGGAACCGTCGCCTCGAACGTGGCGTTCGGCGACAAAAGCCAGGCCGGCGTACTGCCGGCGGGCGAGAGCATGGCGGACGTCGAGATCGCCGACACCTCCACCCCGCAGGGGCGTGCACGCGAAAAGGCGCTGCTCGCGGAATCCGAGCACGGCACTACGCTGAGCGAGGCGCAGATGGAAGACGTACGCCAGGCCGTGGCCGTCGCGAAGGCCGATGAATTCGTCACCCGCATGGACGGCACCTACGAGGCGCCGATCGCCCAGGGCGGCACGAACGTGTCCGGCGGGCAGAAGCAGCGCCTGTCGATCGCGCGGGCCGTATGGCGGCGCCCTGAAATCCTCGTCTTCGATGATTCCTTCTCCGCGCTTGACTTCCGCACCGACCACGATGTGCGCGAGGCGCTCGCCCGCGAGGCCGGGGATGCGACGAAACTCATCGTCGCCCAGCGCATCGGCACGATCATGGACGCCGACCGGATCATCGTGCTCGACCAAGGGCGCGTCGTGGGCCAAGGCATGCACAAGGAACTGCTGCGTGACTGCGAAGTCTACCGCCAGATCGCCGAAAGCCAGCTGAGCGAAGCCGAACTCGCCTCCTGACGCCGCCGGCGCGTGGCACAACCGGCGCGAATCGCCGGAGCTTCTATCTTTCTTAGCTTTCCTGAAAGGAACATTCACATGCCAGGACCAATGGGTCACGGGCCGGGAGCCCGGGGCGCGGCCGAAAAGCCGCAGGATTTCAATGCCGTCATGGGCAAGCTCGCGCACTACAGCAAACGCTACCTGCCCGCCATCATCATCGCGCTCGTTCTGGGCGCGTTCGGCACGGTCTGCCAGATCGTCGGACCGGACAAGCTCAAGGACATCACCAACGAGATCACCAAGGGCCTGCCCGCCATCGTGCACGGCAGGCCGGTGCTCAACAGCATCGACCTGGACGCCGTTACTCATATCGGGTTCACCCTGGTTGCGCTGTACGTCGGGTACGCGCTGCTCAGCTACGCGCAAAGCTGGATCATGGCCACCATCAGCCAGCGGACCGCGCAAAGCCTGCGCGACGACATCTCCAAGAAGATCAACCGCCTGCCGTTGCGCTACTTCGACAACACGAGCTACGGCGACGTGCTCAGCCGCATCACCAACGATGTCGACGCCATCGGTCAGACGCTGGGGCAGAGCCTCGGCGCGCTTGTCACGTCGATCACGCTGTTCGTCGGCGCGCTCGTCATGATGTTCGCCAACAACGTCACGCTGACGCTGACCGCCATCGGCGTGAGCATCATCGGTCTCGTGCTCATGATGCTCATCATGCGCTTCTCGCAGAAGTACTTCGCCCAGCAGCAGCTCGCGCTCGGCCAGACCAACGGGCACGTGGAGGAGATGTACGCCGGTCACGTGATCGTCAAGGCCTACTCCGGCGAAGCGGATTCGATCCGACAGTTCGAACGCTACAACGACAGCCTGTACGAATCCGGATGGAAATCGCAGTTCCTGTCGGGCCTCATGATGCCGTTCATGACCTTCATCGGCAACCTCGGCTACGTGGCCGTGTGCGTGGTCGGCGCGGCGCTCGCGATGGACGGGCGCATCGAGTTCGGCGTCATCGTGGCGTTCATGATGTACATCCGCCTGTTCACGCAGCCGCTCGCCCAGTTCGCGCAGGCCATGCAGAACCTGCAGCGGTGTGGCGCGGCGTCGGAGCGCGTGTTCGGCTTCCTCGAGGAGCCGGAAATGGGTGTCGACGCGACCGGCAGCTTCGCCGAGCATCGTGCCCAGATCGAGGCGGCACAAGGCCATGCGCACGCCAGTGACTCGCTGGGCGACCGTGCTCGCGGCGACGTGGACTTCGAGCACGTGCGCTTTGGCTACGAGCCCGGTAAACCGGTCATCCATGATTTCAGCGCGTCCGTGAAAGCCGGGCAGAAAGTCGCGATCGTCGGGCCGACGGGCGCCGGCAAGACCACGATGGTCAACCTGCTTATGCGCTTCTACGAGCTGGATGGCGGCGAAATCCGCATCGACGGCGTGCCAACGGCGTCCATCCCGCGATCCGAGGTGCATCGCCAGTTCTCCATGGTGCTGCAGGACACCTGGGTGTTCCAAGGCACTGTGCGCGAAAACATCGTGTACGACAAGCAGGGCGTGACCGACGAGCAGGTACGGGCCGCCGCGAAGGCAGTAGGACTTGACCGCTTCATCGAATCACTGCCGGAAGGCTATGACACCGTGCTTGATGACAAGGCCGCGCTGTCCGCTGGGCAGAAGCAGCTGCTCACCATCGCCCGCGCGATGGTGCAGGACGCGCCGATCCTGATTCTCGACGAGGCGACATCATCAGTGGATACGCGTACCGAGGAGCTCATCCAGAAGGCCATGGACCAGTTGACTGTTGGCCGCACGAGCTTCGTGATCGCGCACCGCCTGAGCACGATTCGCAACGCGGACATGATTCTCGTTATGAACCACGGCGACATCATCGAACGTGGTACGCATCAGGAACTGCTCGACAAGGGTGGCTTCTACGCCGACCTGTACAACAGCCAGTTCGCCTCGCTCGTCGCGTGAGGTGCAGGGCGGGGCGCTGCTGGGCACGGGGCTGGCGCGGATGAGACTATCTGCGACACGAATTAAGCCAGCGCTGAGTCTCGCGTCTTGCGTTTGAAGTCTTGCGTTTCGTTCTGCGTCTCGCCGCTCACCCGCGTCTTGCGTTTGACGTTTCGCCTGGCGTCTCGCGTTTAGCGTTGTTTCCTTCGTCCCTTATTATCACTTAGCTGCTAAGTGATAATAAGGGACGATATTATTATCAGTTACAGGATAAGTGATAATAAGCGCGGCCCGATGAAGAGCGAGAATGAGGGGCGTCAGCGCACCAGACTAGGTTTGCGGGGCGTTGCGCTGAAATCGTTGGTTTGCACGTGTCAGAGTGCCATCGTGTGAGGATTGGCTCGCATGGTGGCGCTTCTGACCATTAATGTCGGTTCGTAGTAGGGTTCAAGGGTCGGTATGTGAGGATTGGCTCGCAATCTGGCGGGGTGGGCGGTTCAGGTTTGGTGTTTTGGTTTGGTCGGGGGTCATCGTGTGAGGATTGGCTCGCATGGTGGCGCTTCCGCTCATTAATTCCGGTTTGCAGTAGGGGTTCAAGGGTCGTTGTGTGAGGATTTGCTCGCAATCTGGCGGGTTGGGTGGTCGGGTTCGGCGGTTGGGCTTGTCGGGAGGGGTCATCGTGTGAGGATTTCCTCGCACGGTGGCGGTGCTGATGGTTCGGGTCGTGTGGTCTGGTCGGTGAGACGGTCGTTGTGGCACCCCGTCCACGCCCGCGTTGCCGACAACCGCACGTACCCCCGCGTCAATACGCCGGCAACATGATGATCACCTGAAGAGCCCGCGCCCGAAACCTTCGCACCTCCTCAGAGCAACCCAGCAAACCCGCACAATTCCAACGATTTCGCCCACGGTGTCCACATTGTGGACATAAATCGTCTCAGGATGAGGTTATCGAAAAGTTCAATATAAGGACAAGCCATTTACATATCCGCAATCCTCGCGTATAAAAGGAACCCAGCAATAGATTGAGACGAGGTTTACTCGAGTAAGGCCAAAAGCCCGAAGAACCTTTGCCTGACGGCGTTTGACGGATTCACCCGATCACATGTCGCGCACGTCTGTGGCATTCAGAATCAGCATTTCATGCGACATTCTGACCAATTCTCACGATTATCCCCCAGAATCTTTTGTAGAGAGGAAGATTCCTGATGAACGCAAAGTTCTTCGGCAAGACGACCGCTATCGCAGCGGCCGCGGCCATGATGATGTCCATGGCGGCCTGCTCCGGCGGCAGCATGGACGATTCCAACAGCTCCGCCGGCGCAGCCAGCGGCAACACGATCACGCTCGGCAGCATCACCACGAATTCCGGCACCGCCGCAGCGTACGGCGAGGCTGAGCTCAAGGGCTTCAAGCTGGCCATCAGCGAGATCAACGCCAAGGGCGGCCTGAACGGCAAGAAGATCAAGCTGGAAAGCATGGATGACAAGGGCGACGCCACCGAAGCGTCGAACGCCTTCAACAAGCTGGCCGGCGACAACAGTGTGCTCGCCGTGCTCGGCCCGACGATCTCCTCGACCACCGCAGCCGTCGCCCCACTGGCCGACCAGTCGAAGCTCCCGGCGATCGCACCGGCGGCAACCTCCGACTCCATCGCCACCGGCGGCTACCTGTTCCGCACCTGCTTCAAGGATTCCTACCAGGGTGAGATCGCAGCCAAGTTCGCCGCCGAGACCCTGAAGGTCAAGAAGGTCGCCGTGCTCTACGGCACCGGCGATCCGTACTCCTCCGGCGTGGGCAAGGCCTTCGCCGCGGCGGCCAAGAAGGCCGGCCTCGACGTGGTCGACGAGGAGAACTCCTCCAGCGCCGACGACACCGAGTACTCCTCGCAGCTGCAGAAGATTCAGGCGTCCGGCGCCGAGTTCCTGTACGCGCCGTACTACTATTCGGTCGCTGGCCCGTACATCATCCCGCAGGCCCGCGCGCTCGGCTACAAGGGCTACGTCATGGGCCCCGATGGCTACGACGGTCTGAAGCTCACCGGCGACAAGTCCCAGTACGACAAGGTGCTGTACACCACGCACTATTCGCCTGACGACACCTCGAACAGCAAGGTGCAGGACTTCATCAAGTCCTACAAGAAGGCCAACAACAATCAGGAGCCGAACACCTTCACCGCACTCGCGTACGATTCCGTGTACATGTTCAAGCAGGCTTACGAGAAGGCCGGCAAGAACGCTACCCGCGAGCAGGTGCGCAACGCGATTTCCGGCATGTCCTTCAGCGGCGTGACCGGCAAGTTCACGCTCGACAAGAAGGGTTCGCCGAACAAGTCCGTGATCGTTCTTGAGCTCAAGGACGGCAAGCCGACGTACCGCACCACCATCCAGCCGTCCACCAAGTGAGGCTGACTGCCGTGCGCGCCCGGAACCCCAAGGATTCCAAGGGGGATTCGAAAGGTACAAACGGCAACAATCCCATGTGAAGGAGAGGGTCGATTCCGGCCCTCTCCATTCGCGTACTAGCGGCCTTTCCAGGCGACATCACGCTTACATGCATATTGCTTTATGCTTGCGTTCGCTGATTCGCTGATTGATTGATTCGCTGATTGACTGAGTCAACGATTGACGCACATTTCGTACGCATTCACACACATTCACCCACATTCACACACACGAAAGGAGGAATGATGAGCGGTTTCGTCATGTTCATCAGCCAGATTTTCAACGGCCTGAAGATCGGCAGCGTGTACGCGCTCG
>RRZU013262411.1_pt1 | contig 32737 bp, 28 predicted proteins | sample 2165561 | NCBI WGS metagenome assembly RRZU01 (sample SAMN10456909, study PRJNA506462) | wastewater metagenome | isolation source: wastewater sludge | place: USA: Moscow, Idaho | reverse complement strand
TTTTGAAAAAGAAAATGGCACGCAGGAATTAACCGCATTTGACAATCTGCAATTTACGCAATAAGAGGTCAGAAGTTAGAAGTCAGAAGTTAGAACGATAAACGTTCCTCTTTATTTACACGCACAAACGCCCCCGCCTTTCGGCGGGGGCGTTTTATTAAGATACCTTGTGCGCCCACCGATGCGGCAACGCGATAGCACATGAGAGTGGGACCCGCTACCCCAATATGCAAATCCATAAAAATGAAGTGACGGCGCTTGAAAAGTGCAAGCGCCGTCAGTCGTTTTATGATTTTCTTACAGTTTGTTTTGCAGCACTTTTTGCACATTGTGGGGGTAGGCCTTGTCGGTGAATTTGCTATAAACGCCTGTTTGCGGGTTTTGCTTAATAGATGTGCCGCTGTATTTTTGCGCCAGCAACGATAGCGGCCAGTGGATACGTCCTGTTTCTGCGTTAAGCGCCTTGCCCGCTGGGATTGTGATGGTTTTGCCGCCGTTCCACGTAATCACAATGCCCGCGCCGCGAAGCCGCAGATTTTCCATTACTGGGGCAGGCATTTTGTCGTAGTTGCCTGCGTCCACCTTCAGCACATCACCTTTTTTGGCGTTCAGCGCCTTCGTGCCAACTGCCGACCAAAACTCGTGCGCATAGTCCGGCTCACTCGTGCCATTGCTTTTTGGGGTGACAATGATGGCATAGGTTGAAAACGCGTCCGCCGAGAAGGTAAGCGTGTGTAAAATTGGGTCATATAGCGGCGCGATGGTCTTTGTTGTACTGCCGTGCACGCGAATAACCGAGTATGGGTCCAGCCCCCAAAGCTCCTCGGGCAAGTCCAAAACAATATTTACAGCAGCCTGTGGCTGAATGGTTGTTACCGTGTTGTCGCTGGGCGATGCCGCCCCCTGCACCGTGCGTATCAGCTTTACATCGAGATAAAAGCCTACTTGGTCTGTGCTTGCAATTGCGCCCCGAATTAAAAGCGCATCGCTAGGCACTGCGGCCTCCGGCTTTTGTTCCACCACCAGCTTAATTTCAATTGTGGCGGCAGGGTTGCTCGCTAAAAGCTGTGCATCCGCAGGGGTGAACTGCTGCTCCAAATTGCCTGCTGCCACAGATGGAGTATTGGGTTTTACCTCCACTGCCATGTCCTTATTGGCAGTTGGCATGATAATGTTTGAATGGGCTGCGGCTGCGGAGTTGAAAACAACACTCTTAGTGACGGTGCGCCCGCCGTGTGTTACCACCAAGCTGTAGCTGCCATAGGGAATGTCACTAAAGCTAAAATTTCCCTGCGCATCGGTAGTGATGCTGCTGCCAATCTGGGTGCCGTTTGTGCCGCCTTTTTTTAGGGCAACTACGGCACCAACAATCGGCGCACCTGGGCTGGCATCATCCGTTACCGTGCCGCGTATGCCGTCGCCACTGCTGGAGGGCGTATATGCCGGAATGGCAATCCTTAATTTATCGCTGGCATTGCCTGCCGCATCCTTTACAATGATGTAAATATACTTTTCCCCGGCGGTCATGTCGGTGACACTGATGGTCGTTTCAGCGGTAGTGCAAGGCGTTCCTGCGCCAGTGGTGGGAAAAAATACTAACCCAGTGCCCTCTTTAACTATGTAATAATATTGCCCCGCCACACTGGAGGTAAACTTTACCGTTGCGGTGGCATCCGATGTGCGGTTTACCGCTCCTGCGGTTAAGGTTGGCACGGTGGGTGGGGGCGCATCGGTAAACACTGGAACTAAATTGACAGGATTACCCCAATGTCTCGGGTTTGCAACCGGATCAACATCGCTGCACATGCATCCGCCCACCACCGTTATTTCCCAACCTGAAAATTCCTTACCCGCTGGAATGTTCCACTTTTCTATCCCACCCATGGCTTGTACAACATCTTCAAATGACGCAGCTACCGTTGTGCCCTTATGAATCTCGCCCGCATCCACATTGATATAAGCCCACCCAGCGGGGAAAGCATTACAATCCCCTATCAGTTTATCTCCTGGTTGGATAATATTCCCTACCTTTAATTTATCGGCGCTTATCGTTCTGTCATAGTCTTTGGCCAGTGCCTCCATAGGCAGTACTATTGCTGCAATGATAAAAAACGTCACTAATCTAGCCAGCATTTTTTTGGTGTTTGTCTTTTTCATAATCTTTCATATCCTTCCTTGATTTAGCACAAAAGCTTATTACTTACAGTTGGTTTTAAATGATACGCTAACTTTATACAGTTTTTTGGTTATGCGGCACTAAGATTATCCTTTATTATAGCAGAAAATTCAAAACAAAGCCATTATTTGGTATAAAAAACACTAAAATATCTGCGCATTACAATATCCCATTTATAATCAAGGCGTCCCTCCTTTGGTACTGGGCAAAAGCCCAAAATATAGCCGAGAATGTCGAGCATTGATTTTTTGAGCAGAGTGGGATACGCCCTTGCCACCTCACGGTAGGCCAGTAGCTTGCTCGCCCTCACACGATCATTCGCACTCGGAAAATACCGTCCAAAAGCTCATAAAGCAGTTCTCCACCAAAGCTTTTCACAAAGGCAGCAACGCTGCGGCTGCCCCAGCCGTGACCATCTTTGGAAGTGATCGGCATACCGTCCTTGTCTAGCGTAATTTTGCCCATATAAGGGTTTGTCATCTCCAGCAGCAGCTGCCCGTTGTCTACAGCGGTGAAGCGCAAAACACGCGCGTTTTCGGGCACAGCAGTGCAGGCAATGATGGCGTTTTCCATGAGGTTGGATATTGCAATTGCAAGAGAAAGCTCGTCTATACTTAGCTTTTCGGGGATGTTGAGCCGTATATCGCATTGGATGCCCTGCCGCTTTGCCTGCTCGGCATAATAGGACACGGCGGCGTTTACCGACATGTTTTCACAGTATATGGCAGGCCGCAGCTGCAAAAACTGGCTGCCTTGTTCCAGCAGCTCGATCGCCTGCTGGTTTTCGCCCTGCCGCAGCAGCGCCACCACGGTGTGGTTAAAGTGCCGCTGGTCGTGCCGCGCCGTGCTCATCTGCCCAACCGCATTATCCATCAGCGTAAGCCTCTGACGGGTCAGCTCGCGGTCTGCTTGTATTTTCAGGTTTTCCTCCCGCAGCTGATACTGCTCTGTGATGGTTTTGAGGGAGTGGATAATGGATATGTAAACCGACAAGCCCAATAGAATTAAAAGCGCCAAAGGCAGGTAATTGCTTTCCATCTGCTTCAAAATATCGCTACCGAAAAAATAGCCTAAAAAGCAAACCAGCAGCGCCAAAATTGGCAGAATGTAGATGTGCCAATAGTCCAGCACCTTGCGATAGAGCCTCGACACCCATTTGCGGAACACAAGGACGATAACGAAAAAGAACAGCAGACGCAGCCATGCGTTGCCGTAAATCGGTTTTGGAAACACGCCGCAAAGCAGATAGCTTACAATCATAACCGCCGCGTAAATGTTCAGCATGGTGATGTAGCTAAAGCACCACGGCATGATTTTATCAGAAAAAAGAGGTTTTAATGCGATGCCAATCACCAGCAGCATCACAAGGTCAACATAAAAAACCGCCGTGTAGTTTGCCGTTAGATAAAAATGCGCGTCCGCGCTGATGTTTACTGCCAGTATGCCGGCAGTAACAAGCGCATACATCCATTTGCTTTTATACTTTGGGGTTGCCATCGTGGACAGCAGCAAAATCAGCATCACATCGGTGATAACCGCCCGCAGCAGGTTAGGAATTAGCTCGTTCATCGTATCTCCTCCCCAAACGGTAGTTTAGATATTGAGCGCACCGCGGTGTACTGCTTGGCGGACACTGGTACATCATTGCCGCTACGCAGAGAAAAGCCAAGCGCAATTTTTAAGCAGCTATCACCGTAAGTGTTAAAATGATTTATCATTGCGCAAAATGGCGGTTATCGCCCTGCGCATACCTATATAGCCTGTTTATAGGTATTATATCATGCGAAACACGCCAAGTCTATTGTTGCGATTTACAAGCGTGAGAAACGATGCAAATAAAAAAACAAGGCTTTGGGGTATGCCCCAAAGCCTTGTTTTTACTCGTGTTAAATCTGCCTTTTGCCCTCGGTTTACAAATTGTTTTACTAACCACCCCGCCTTTCGGCGGGGGCATTTTTGCAAAGGCTTACGCTTGCACAAGCGCTTTGGTATCGCGCGCAATCATCAATTCCTCATTGGTGCACACCACAAGGATTTTCACCTTGCCGCCCTCGGCGGTTAAATCCAGCACGTCGCCGCGCTGCTGATTTTTGGCTTCGTCCAATTGGATGCCAAGATAGCTCATTTGCTCGCACACACGGCTGCGCACGCTTTTGGCGTTTTCGCCGATGCCGCCTGTGAACACAAGGCAGTCCAGCCCGTTCATTGCGGCTGTGTAAGAGCCGATGTATTTTTTAATTTGATATGCCAGCATATCGCACACAAGCTGTGCGCGCTTATCGCCATTTTCGGCGGCGGTTTCAATGTCGCGGTTATCGCTGGAGATGCCAGACACGCCGAGGAAGCCGGATTTTTTATTCAGCAGCTCGCTCATGTCGTTGCCGTGAATGTCGATTTTGTCGGCAAGATAGCACACCACGCTGGGGTCAAGATCGCCGCAGCGTGTGCCCATGATAAGGCCTGCAAGCGGCGTAAGCCCCATGCTGGTATCCACGCATTTGCCGCCGTCTACCGCTGTGATGGACGAGCCGTTGCCCAAATGGCAGGTAATCATTTTCACTTCCGACGGCTTTTTGCCCAAAACCTCTGCGGCCTTTTGGCTCACATAGCGATGGCTGGTGCCGTGCGCGCCATAGCGGCGAATGGCATATTTTTCGTAATATTCGTACGGGATTGCATACATGTATGCTTTCGGGGGCATCGTTTGGTGAAAGGTAGTGTCAAATACAACCACGTTCGGGATATCGCCAAACACCTTTTTGGCGCTGCGCAGGCCCTGCACGTGTGCGAGATTGTGCACGGGGGCAAGCGGGGCAATCTCTTCAATTTTGTCGATGATTGCATCGGTAACAAGCTCCGATTTTGTGAAGTGCTCTGCGCCCTGCACAATGCGGTGGCCAATCGCCGTAATTTCGCTTTTATCCTTTACCACAGCCGATTCGCCCTCGGTCATCATGGCAACCACTTTCATAAACGCCTCGGTATGTGTGGGGAAAGGCATTTCCTCGCGCCATTCCTTGTCGTGTGCCTTATGGGTAATAAAGCTGCCCTCCATCGCAATGCGCTCGCAATTGCCTTTGCAAAGCACGCTTTCGTCTGTCATATCAATCAGTTGATATTTCAGCGAGCTTGACCCACAGTTGATAACTAAAACCTTCATATAACCATTCCTTTCTTGCGGAATTGTGCCGTTTTGGCTTCGCCAAATGCGCACCGCTGCGGCGCGCAAAGCACAAAACCCAGTTTGAAAGAATTGTCTTTCAAACTTGTCTGCCTCCTGTTATGGATTAATTTGCTTATCTATTATATAATGTAATTACACATATTTCAAGGCAGATGCAGAAATTTGCCGAAAATTACGGCGAAAGGAAGAGTATTGGATGAAAATAGCAGGCATTATTGCCGAATATAATCCATTTCACGCAGGGCATGCCCTGCAAATACAGCTGCTGCGCGAGGCGGGCTTTGAGGCAATTGTTGCCGTGATGAGCCCGTCGGTGGTGCAGCGCGGCGAAGCGGCATTGTTTCCGTGCGACGTGCGCGTATCGGCGGCGCTTATTGGCGGCGTGGATTTGCTGGTTTCGCTGCCCGCACCCTATGCGCTTTGCAGTGCCGAGGGCTTTGCGGCGGCAGGCGTGCGTGTGCTGACGGCGCTTGGCGTATGCGACACGCTTGCCTTTGGCATGGAGGCCGAAAGCACAGCTTTCATTACACAGGCCGCCTATGCGATGCGCAATGCGGCTTATCCGCAAGCGCTGCAACAAGAGCTTGCAAAAGGCCTTGCCTATGCCCCTGCCGTGCAGCGCGCGCTTGCTGCCTTTTCGCCCGAGGCTGCGGCGCTTATGCGCGAGCCAAATAATATTTTGGCAGTGGAATATTGCAAGGCCATTGCAGCGGCTGCAAGCCCCCTTGTGCCTTATGGCATACGGCGCGTGGGCGCAGCGCATGATGCAAGCACAGCCGATGGCTTTATTGCCAGCGCCAGCGCCATCCGCACCATCATTGCACAAAAGGGTGTGCAGGCCGCAGCGCCCTATCTTCCCCCCGCGGCGCTGCCCATTTATTTAACCGCCGAAAAAAACGGCGATATTACCAGCAAAGCCGCATTTTCCGTGGCGCTTTTATCGCGCCTGCGCGCGCTTGATGCAAAAACGCTGGCCGCCGTGCGCGGCACAAGCGAAGGGCTTGAAAACCGCCTTTTCGCCGCCGTGCAAACGGCAAAAACCGCCGATGCATTATATGCCGCCTTAAAAACGCGCCGCTATGCGCACTCGCGCTTGCGCCGCCTTGCGCTGGACGCAGCGCTGGGATACACAAAGGCAGTAAACATGCCTGTGCCCTATGTGCAGGTATTGGGCGCATCGGCACGCGGCATATCGCTGTTAAAACGGGCAAAAGCCAGCGCCACGCTGCCGTTTGGCTCCTCGTTGGCATCGCTTGCCCGCGCGGGCGAAAACGCGGCCATCATCGCCGCTGCGCACGCCGCCGCAGAGGATTTTACCGCGCTTTGCCTAGCCAGTCCGCGTGCGTGCGGGCAAGCATTTACAAGTGCTGTGCAAATGCCAAAATTATAATTATGTCTACAATGTAAAACTTTTGCACTTTTGGTTATAAAATCCTGAAAATAACTTGTGTTATTTTTAACGAAGAGGTATAATAAATCCAAATCGCTTTTAATATCCCTGTAGCGAAAAGAACGATTGAAAAGAAAGAGGAAGGTGTTTAAAATGACAAACAACAAAAATGTTTTGACATGGGTAGACGAGATGACCGCGCTGACAAAACCTGCAAAGGTTGTGTGGATTGACGGCAGCGAAGCACAGCTGAAAGCTTTGCGCGACGAGGCTGTTGCCAGCGGCGAGATGGAGGAGCTTAACCAAGACAAGCTGCCCGGTTGCCTTTTGCACCGCACAAAGAAAAACGACGTGGCTCGCGTAGAGGATCGCACCTTTATTTGCACCAGCAATAAAGAAGACGCCGGCCCTATCAATAACTGGATGGCTCCCGCCGAGATGAAAGCGAAGCTTACCCCGCTTTACACAGGCGTTATGGAAGGCCGCACCATGTATGTAATTCCTTACTGCATGGGCCCTGTGGGCAGCCCTTACTCCAAAGTGGGCGTTGAAGTATCCGACTCTATTTATGTTGTGCTGAACATGGACATCATGACCCGCATGGGCCAAAAAGCGCTGGATCAGCTTGGCGAAACATCCAACGATTTCGTGCGCGGCCTGCACTCGAAAGCACAAGTTGACGCAGAAAACCGTTACATCGTGCATTTCCCCGAGGATAATGCCATTTGGTCCATCAACTCCGCTTACGGCGGCAACGTGCTTTTGGGCAAAAAATGCTTTGCTTTGCGCATCGCGTCGTATCAGGGCTATAAAGAGGGCTGGATGGCCGAGCATATGCTGATTTTGGGCCTTGAGAGCCCGGATGGCAAAGTGGAATACATCACAGCTGCGTTCCCGTCTGCCTGCGGCAAAACAAACCTTGCCATGCTCATTCCGCCCGAAGTGTATGCCAAAAAAGGCTACAAAGTATGGACAGTGGGCGACGATATTGCCTGGATGCACATCGGCAAAGATGGCCGCTTGTATGCCATCAACCCCGAAGCTGGCTTCTTTGGCGTAGCCCCCGGCACCAATGCCAAATCCAACTTCAATGCGCTTGAAAGCACCAAGAAAAACACCATCTTTACCAACGTTGCACACAACTTGACCGACAACACCGTATGGTGGGAAGGCCTTGATAAAAACCCGCCCGAAGACACCATCGAGTGGACTGGCGGCAAAGTGAACGGCAAAGAGTTTATCGCCGAGGGCGGCAAATTGGCACATCCGAACAGCCGCTTTACCGCGCCTGCCATCAATTGCCCCTGCCTGTCGAAAGAATTTAACAATCCCGACGGCGTGCCCGTGTCTGCTATCGTATTTGGTGGCCGCCGCGCCAAAACTGCGCCGCTGGTTTACCAATCGTTTGATTGGGCACATGGCGTGTTTGTAGGCTCTTCTATGGCTTCTGAAACCACCGCTGCCGCCACAGGCGACGTGGGTGTTGCGCGCCGTGACCCGATGGCCATGCGCCCCTTCTGCGGCTACAACATGGGCGACTATTTCGGCCACTGGCTGGAAATGGGCAAAAAAATGGGCGACAAAGCCCCGAAAATCTTTAACGTCAACTGGTTCCGCACAGACGCTGAAGGCCACTTCATTTGGCCGGGCTTTGGCGACAATATGCGCGTGCTGATGTGGATTTTGGATCGCTGCAACGGCAAAGCCGCTGCTGTGGAAACACCGATTGGCTTTGTGCCGAACGCAGAGGACATCAACATCGAGGGTCTTGGCGATATCACACTTGACACCGTTAAGGGCCTTTTGGAAATCGACACAGCCCTTTGGGTTGAGGACGCTGCCGGCGTTGACGAGCTGTATGCCATGTTTGGCGATCGTTTGCCGAAGGAACTGGCACAGCAATTGGCTGATCAAAAAGCCCGCCTTGCCAAATAAGCCTTTCCCCATCAATACTATAAAGCCCCGCATCCTCGGATGCGGGGCTTTTTGTTGTTTATTGCACGGCTTTTGGGCAATGCAAAGGCCGCCGCGCGTTACAAGCGCACATCCATGCATACACATACGGGCGAAAGGCCGTTAAAGCCTTTCGCCCGTATGTAAATGCTATCGTGTTTTGCCTTACAACGCGTTTGCGCCGTGCGTTTGTGCACATTGCAAAAGTTATACGCTGGCGGTCGCTTTTGCAAGCTCGTCGTGGCTCAACTTTGAAAGCTGCTCTGCTTTTGCGGCGTCAAGGCCCATAGCCTGTGTAATCCGTTTGCCATAATCCGCATCCGCAAGGAAGCAATGCGCTGCGTGGCGATACCGCACATTATCGGTAACGCCCGCAATATTGCGCGCGGTATTATCAATCAGCACGGCCTTTTGCTCCTCTGTCATCAAGCGGTACAAATCGCCGCCCTGACGGAAGCAATCGTCCGTAACATCATCTTTCGGGTCGTACGCATCCATATCACCGCAAAGCTGCAACGGCGGCTCACGCAACGCGGCCTGCTGCTCCCATTCGCCAAAGCCGTTCGGTGCATAGCCCTTTGTGGCGCCATAGTTTCCATCCACGCGCATTAACCCGTCGCGATGATAAGCGTGCACAGGCACCTTTGCCTGATTTACGGGAATTTGGTCAGAGTTTACGCCCAGGCGATAGCGCTGTGCATCGCCATAAGCAAACAGCCTGCCCTGCAAAAGCTTGTCGGGCGAAAGGCCAATGCCTGGCACTACATGCGACGGGCTAAATGCCGATTGCTCCACATCCGCAAAATAGTTTTCGGGATTGCGGTTTAATTCCAGCATGCCCACTTCGATTAACGGAAATTCCTTTTGGCTCCACACCTTGGTTACATCAAACGGATCTTCCTTGTATTGGCGCGCGCCCTCCTCTGTCATCACCTGAATGCACATTTTCCACTTCGGGAAATCGCCTTTTGCAATGGCGTCAAACAAATCGCGCTGATGGCTTTCTCTGTCTGTGCCCACCAGCTTTTCGGCCTCGGCATCTGTCAGATTTTTAATGCCCTGCTGCGTTTTGAAATGAAATTTCACCCATGTGCGCTCATTTTTTTCGTTATAAAGGCTAAAGGTATGGCTGCCAAATCCGTGCATGTGGCGATAACTAGCCGGGATGCCGCGATCCGACATCACAATGGTAACTTGATGAAATGCTTCGGGCAGCATCGTCCAAAAATCCCAGTTGTTTTGTGCCGAACGCATGTTGGTTTGCGGGTCGCGCTTAACAGCATGATTCAAATCCGGAAAATGCATGGCATCCCGCAGGAAAAACACTGGTGTGTTGTTGCCCACTAAATCCCAGTTGCCCTCTTCGGTGTAAAACTTCATGGCAAAACCGCGAATATCACGCTCGGCATCCGCCGCGCCACGCTCGCCCGCCACGGTAGAAAAACGCACAAATACGTCCGTTTTTTTGCCAACGTCAGCAAAAATCTTTGCTTTGGTATATTTTGTGATATCGTTTGTCACCGTAAAGGTGCCAAACGCGCCCGAGCCTTTGGCGTGCATGCGGCGCTCTGGGATGACCTCGCGGTCAAAATGCGCCAGCTTTTCCATCAGCCAAACATCCTGCATCATCACAGGCCCTCTAGCCCCCGCTGTAACGGAATTATGGTTTTCCGCTACTGGTGCGCCTACTTCATTTGTTAGTTTTTTAGATTCCATACATTGCCTCCTTATTATATACAGTTGTTTCTTAACGATATCTCTTACTAATTAGTATAATATACTCCGTAAAGCGCTTTGTCAATATATTTCGGAAATATTTTTATTTCCGATAGCGCGCACGAGGCTTTGTGCCGCGGGCCGCTTTTGGGCTTTATGCACTGTACTTTTACGGCGCGTGCAATCGGCAATGGGCATTGCAAAAAGCGCGTTGCACCGCTACATAAAATAAAAGCCGCGCAAATTGGCTACGTGCCAATTTACGCGGCTATAGTATAAACTGTGCGGTGCACACAAACGCAAAATTGCAGCTTACGCAAGGCTTAATGCGTTTCGCGGTCAATCATTTCTACTTTAGATGTCCTACCCATCAAGGCATAATAGTGCCGCCAAAGCTGCAACGAATGCAGCGGGATGCTCTCGCCATTAAGCTGTATCGATTCTGCAATCTGTTCGGGCAAAAGCGCGCAGTCATACTCCTTGCCGTCTTTCACAATCACAAAGCCGGCCATGATATCCACGTCTATGCCTTTTATCGTAAACTCTAAAAAGTGCCTTGTTTTATACTGCATATTGGGGTTTGGCAAAGCAAGCTGCCCCATGCCTAAAAGCCGCGCTTTCACTTTTTCTATATCTGCTTCGCCGACCATAATGTCAATATCGTGAAATGTATCGCTAATCCCTTTAAAATACAAAAGCAACGACGCGCCAACCGCCCAAAGCACCTTGTCTTGATTAAAACCATGCGCAATATCCGTCAGCACCTGCAATTTTTTCTCAATATCGTTCAATGTAGCACCTCCATATATTATCGTAGATGATAGCGCTGTTTTGTGAGCGCGGCAAAGCCACACGGCCGATAATAACGCCTTGCAATTAGTATACCATATCCGCAGGATATGGTATACAGGTTATCCCCGAGCCATACGAGTGGCGATATAAAGGTGTGCTTTCGCATCGGCCTTTGACCGCATTTTTTATCAAAATGCCCAGGCAACATAAAACTGCATTAATTGGGTTAGTTTATGGGTTAGTTTACGAGGCTTTGTCCACTGTTTCTGCGCAATTCACATTTGTGCCGCACAACGCCAAAACGCCCATAAACTGGCTTTATAGGCCAATTTATGGGCGTTTTAAATGGAGCTGTTAATGCGATTCGAACGCACGACCTCTTCCTTACCAAGGAAGTGCTCTGCCGACTGAGCTATAACAGCAAAAATGGCGACCCGGATCGGGTTCGAACCGACGACCTCTAGCGTGACAGGCTAGCGTTCTAACCAACTGAACTACCGGGCCATATGGCAGGGGCAGAAGGATTTGAACCCTCGGCACGCGGTTTTGGAGACCGCTGCTCTACCAACTGAGCTATACCCCTATGCAGGTTGCGGGGGCGCAATATATTTTTACCCTTTTGCCTTACAAGTGCGAAACCGAAGCTTCAGCCGCAAAGCTGTAAAAACAGACTGCCTTAATATAATACCGAATACGAGGGCAAATGTCAATAGTTTTAGCGCATATCACAGCAACAATCCGCAAATAATATGCGTATGTTGAATGATTTGCAGAGAGGAATACAGCTATGAGTATTTTATCCAGACTTTTTCACGGCGAAATCCACGATAAGCCCAATGCCGTGCACAACACGGGGGAAGCAAAGCGCCCGCAAACCGTACAGCCCACGATGCCAAAAGATGAGGCTGCGCCTGCGCAAAGCGAAAGCGTAAAGCCCGATGCCAGCGCAAAAATCCAAGACCACAAAGGCCCCATATCCCCAAAAGGCGATACGCCCCCCGCCGTAGACACCGCCGGCAAAAGCGCGCAAGAGCGCTTTGAAGCGCTGCGCAAAAAGCAGATACACCCCGCCATGTTTTACAGCTCGGAAAAGGGTGTGCCCTCGAAAGATGGCGTGTGGCAAGATGCGCACACGGTGGACGCCCTTGTAGAAGAGCGCGAAGAAACCCCGCGCGGTTAAAAAGCGTGCGGCATGCAAAACCCATGCAAAATCTAACCAAAAATAGGCCCACCCCAAGCCGAAATCAATGCTAACCAATGCTAAACCAATGCTAAACTAAGCCAACACTTGGTCAAAACCGCGCAAAGCCAATGCTAACCTAATGTAAAGCCAAGCTAAAACCAAGTCCACACCAAGCCCACACTATCCATAATGAATATACCAATGCAAAACGGCAGGGATAAACCCTGCCGTTTTTGTATCGCAAATTGCCTATTTGTTTTTTACAATATCCTGCACGGTATACACCCATCTTTGCTGCTCGCGCGTGCCGTCGGGCGTTTTTACATCGCAAAAATATTCCCAGCCAATTAAGTAGCCTGCTGCATCCACATGATACAGCTCCTCCCATTGATATAGCGAAAGGCCGCGGCGATACAGCCCCGCCGCCGCTTCGTTTTGTTTTTCCATTTGCGCAAGCTCGGCCTGTGTTAAGGCCATGCCGCCGTTTTCCACAGGCAGTGCCGCATTTAGGTTACGCAAATACAATTGCACAATATCGCGCTTTTTAGAAAATATCTGTTTAAAGTTTTTATAAAAATGATAGCTGTCCACATCGTCTTTGCGGCTTTCCTGCGCACTTGTGAATCCATCATCCACAAAGCCTGTTTCTAAAAGCGTAAGCGCATGCCCGCCGCGCAGGATCTGTTCGCCCGATTGCACTGTCATGCTATAGCTTTGCTCTTCGCCGTCGCGCTCGTATGCATATTGCGCTTGCGCGATGGGTTCGCCCGATGCGTTTTGCACCTCACAAACAATGGTTGCGCTTTTGGCGTAAGCGGTGCGGCGCGCCGCCATTTCCACTGCCGCAATAGACGCTTTTACCTCGCGGCCTGTGCTTTTGGTAGGGTTAAACAGCACAATAGCCGCCAAAAACAGTACCAGCGCCGCAATCCAAAGCTTTTTATCTTCCATCGGCGCATAAAATCGGCGGCGCGCAAGCGATATGGTAGCCGCCAACACCAAAAAACAGGCAAGGCAGCCGCATATGGATGCAATAATATTCAACGTGCTTTGAAACATGAAGGCGCCCCCTCTTTCAATCGTAAAAACCGCTATTCCCCTTGCTGCGCAAGCTTGTCGCAATATTTGGCCCTGTATTCTGCCAGCATTTTGTTGTATCCGGGCATATTGCCCTCGTGCATGCTGCGGCGCAGCTCGTGCGCGTCAAAATGTGCATCGGCGGCAGCCGCGCCAATAATGCGCGCTGCGATATTAGAGCAGTGGTCGCTGATGCGCTCTAAATTTGTAAGAATTTCAAGGAAAATAATGCCGCTTTCCAGCGCGCACACACCGTCTTTTAGGCGCGTGATATGCTTGTCGCGCAGGGTTTCAATCATGTAATCAATGGTTTCTTCCAGCGGCTCTACCTGCAAGGCCAGTTTTGCATCATCCAGCGAAAAGCTTTCGGTGGCAATGTCCACAATTTCGCAAATGGCGCTGCTTACCAGCTCCAATTCTGCCTTTGCAACGTCCGAGAAAGACAGCTCCTTGTCAAAAATCTCGCCCGAGCGTTCGGATACGTTAATGGCATAATCGCCAATACGCTCATATTCCACCACATAATGCAAAAGCTCGTTCACGTCCTGGCTTTCGCGATCCGACAATTCCTTATCGGTAATTTTAATTAAATAATTGCTGATGCCAACCTCTAGCTTGTCGCAAATGGCTTCGCGCTGGTTTATGAGCACAATGGTTTCGGCATTATGGCTAAACAGCACGGGCACGGCATCGCCGCAGTTTGCACGCGCGTTTTTGGCCATCACTTCTACGGCATATTTTGCCTGCTGAATGGCCACCGAGGGCGAGCCAAGCAAGCGCTCGTCCAAAACGGGCAGCTCCAAATCGGTTGTTTCGGTTTCTTTATCGGGAAAGGTTAGCTCGGCCAGCTTTGCCAAAAGCTTTGTAAACGGCAAAAACACAATGGTAACAACTACATTAAAGATGGTATGGAAATTGGCGATATCGCCTTTGCCCATCACTTCGTTCCAAAACGGAATGCCAAACGCCGATTTAAACCCGTAAATTGCCACCAAAAACAACACCGTGCCGATGATATTAAAATACAAATGCACAATGGCAGAGCGCTTCGCGCCCTTTGATGCGCCGATGGAAGCGAGCATCGGGGTAGAGCATGTGCCGATGTTTTGCCCTAAAATAATGGGCACTGCGCTGCCCCAAGTGATCAGCCCTGTGCTGGACAGCGCTTGCAAAATGCCGATAGAAGCCGACGAGGATTGCAGCGCCATCGTAACAAGCGCCCCCGCCAAAACACCAATAATCGGGTTTTGCAAAGAGGTGAAAAGGCGCACAAACGTTTCGGATTCACGCAGGCCGGACACGGCGGCTTCCATGCTGAAAATACCTGTAAACAAAATGCCAAAGCCCAACATGATTTGGCCGATATTGCGCTTTTTGGGCGATTTTAAAAATACATAAAACACCGCGCCTACCGCCGCCACAATTGGCGCAAAGGTAGAGGGCTTTAAAAGCTGTAAAAAAAACGTGTTTCCGCCAATTTCCGTAAGGCGAATTAATTGCCCCGTAACGGTGGTGCCGATATTGGCACCCATAATCACGCCAATTGCCTGCGAAAGCTGCATGATGCCAGAGTTTACAAGGCCAACCACAATCACCGTGGTGCCCGAGGACGATTGGATAAGCCCTGTAACAATCGCGCCCAAAAGCACCGAACGCCAAGTGGACGAGGTAAGCTTTTGCAAAACGCTTTCCATTTTGCTGCCGGCCAGCTTTTCAAGCGACGAGCCCATAATCGTCATACCGTAAAGAAAAAGCGCAAGGCCGCCCGCCAAATTAAACACGTTAAATATTGTCATGCTATTGACCATTCCTTCTTGAGCAAGCCACCGTTTGCGCCGCCATCGGACTCGCCTTACATAAATTTTACACAATACGGTTATTATAGCAATTTTCGAGGCTTTTCGCAACTCGCCTTACAAAAAATTTACACAACGCTACAAGGTTTTTCCATAGCATTGCGCTGTTTGCGTTTATTGTGCGCTGCTTGCCTTTGCCAAAACCGTGGGCTTGCCAAGCGTTTGCCGCGTTTTCTTGCGCTTTCAATCTGTGTCATATACGCAGAAAGCGCTTATTCCTCAATCGACACCACCACGCGCGCGGGCGCGCAAACGGCCTTGTCCTCTTCTTTAGAAAGCCAGCCGAAGCCCTCGCAGACATGGTCGGGGCAAACGCTGTTGATAAAGCGGATTTTGCCCTCTTTTACCTCCAGCTCCACGGGCAGCGCGCCGCCCTCTATGGCATAAACGCCATCCTTGTTCAGTGCGATGCGCTGGCTTTCGCCATCCGCAACCGACACTTGCGCCACGGCCCCCTGCGGGCGAAAATAGCCTATAACCGCAATGGCAGCCGCAAATACAATAATGATGATAATAAACACGCTGTTTGCAAGCGTAGCCTTTTGTTTTGATGGTTCTTGCATAAAATCTCCATGCGCTATAACGCGCGAATCGTATCGGTAAAATTTAAAAAACGAGGGCGGCATAAAACGGCGCAGCAATAAACGGGCAGGGCCATTGCGGCATGCAGGGCAAAACGCCGTTTATTTAGGGGCTTTTGCACGCCCTTTGGGGCGATATGGCATCGGCGTGATGCAATACAACATTGCTGCTATTTTACACGCTTGTCCCGTTTGCTGTCTGCCGCTTTGGCATAAGCCGCGCATAGCCCCAGTATCCCCACCGCCGCCAAAACCAAGCTTTCGCTTACAGCGGGCAGCGCAGCGCTGCCGCTTAAAAAGCGATATATCGTGCGCGGCAATTCGATACAGGTGCACAGAAAAAACGCCAGCTGCCCCAACGCCATCAGCTGGCCATAGGGGCGGCGCTCGGGCGGATAATGCATGGTCTTTAGCAGCACAGTGAAAAACAAAAGTGCGCCAAGCGCCGCCAAAATGCTTTCAATCGGTGCAAAACGATACAAGCTGGATGCGTTTGAAAGAAAGCGTTCCACCGTAAGAAAGTATAAAAACAGCGAGGCCATCACGCCAAAATTAAGCCCGCTGTCTGCTTTTTCTGCAAGCAAAAGGCGATATGCACAATAAACGGCCAATAGCAAAAGCAGCGCACTTTTCAGCAAGGCGAGCAAGCCCGCCTTGCCTTGAAACGCCGCAAATATCTGTGCCACCACGCCGCAAACCGACGCAATGCCCAGCACCAAAAAGCCAATTAACACACTTTGCGCATCCAGCGGCTTTGCCGCAAAGCTTTGCCGTTTATATAAAATGGGCAGTGCCGACAACAGTACGCCAAGCAGCAAAAGCGCATAGCGCCATCCAATGGCACCGTGAATTAAAAATCCGGTGGCCGCATCGGTGTTCCACACAAGGTCTGCAAAAAACAGTGCACCGATTATTAATAAGCCGCCGTTTGTGGCAAAGAACACTCGTTTTTTCATTCCCGATCCTCTAATGGGCTGTATTTTTGCTGCACGCCCAGATACTTATATGCCGGACGCATAATGCGCCCTGCAAACAGCACCTCTTCTACGCGGTGCGCGCACCAGCCGGGAATACGGCTAATGGCGAAAAGCGGTGTAAACAAATCGGGGCTGATGCCCAGCATTTTATAGATAAGCCCCGAAAACAAATCCACGTTTGCGCACACATCTTTATTGCCCTTTTCTTCGGCAAACACCTCGGGGCCATATTTTTCCACCATGCACAAAAGGCGAAAATCGTCCTCATAGCCTTTTTCAATGGCCAGATGCTCGGCCTTTTCGCGCAGGATAACGGCGCGCGGGTCGCTTAAAGTGTATACGGCATGGCCCATGCCATAGATTAGCCCGCTTTTATCGCCCTCTTGCCGACGCAAAATGCGGCGTAAAAACTCGCGCACTTCGCCTTCGTCGGCATGGTTTTTCACGCCCGCTTTGATATAATCCAGCATTTCCATAACCTTCAGGTTTGCGCCGCCGTGCTTGGGGCCCTTTAAGCTGCCAATGGCAGCGGAAATAGCGGAATACGTGTCGGTGCCCGACGAAGAAAGCACGCGGCAAGCAAATGTGGAGTTATTGCCGCCGCCGTGGTCCGCATGCAGCACAAGGCATAAATCCAGCAGCTTTGCTTCTTCCTTACTAAATTGCTGGTCGGCACGGTAGGTAGCCAAAATATGCTCGGCGGTGCTTTGCCCCTCGATGGGCAAATGCAGATACATGCTTTGCTTATCATATGCACGTTTTTTGATTTGATACGCGTTCACCATAATCGTGGGCAAGCCCGCAATCAAATTAATGCTTTGGCGCAAAATATTGGGCAGCGATAAATCCTCGGGGTTATCGTCATACGAATATAGCGCCAGCACGCTGCGCCCCAGCTTATTCATAATATTGGGCGAGGGCGCTTTGATAATCATGTCCTCGGCAAAATTGTCGGGTAGCTCGCGGCGCGCCTCTAACAGCTTTTTAAAGGTTGCAAGCTCGCCTTTGGAGGGCAAGCTGCCAAATAAAAGCAGCCAAATCACCTCTTCAAACACAAATCGGTCCTCTTCATAGGCCGCCTTTACAATTTCCTCCACGTCGATGCCGCGATAAATCAGCTTGCCAGGTGTTGGCATGCGCACGCCATTTTCCATGCGATAGCCCACCACGTCGCACACATTGGTAAGCCCCGCCAGCACGCCCGTGCCATCGGGATTACGCAAGCCGCGCTTGACGCCCAGCTTTTCACTGATTTCGGCATCTATGAAGTTATTTTTTTGGTATTCCTCGCATAAGTATTCTGTAGAACCTGTCCTTTCGAACGCATGATTGATATCCATTGTGTATCCCCTCTCATTACATTGTGTTTGGGCGCGAAAGCGGCACAATCCGCATTTACGGTGCCCAGCAACACGCACTTTCCCCTGCGCTTGCCTTAATTTATTATTTTACAATATCTTTATGGCAATTACAAGCAAACGATGATAAAAAATGGGAATTCTTGCTATTGCGCACCGTTTCGCCGCATCCTGATTACACGCTTTATCGAAAGGCCTCGCACCGTTTGGGGCTAATGAAATGATTGCGCATAAAAGCGCATGGAGGTTAAAATGAAAAAAACTGTTTTACTGATTGCCCTGTTTGCACTATTAACACTTTTGCTGCCGCTAACGGCCTTTATCCTGCCGCAAGACAGCGCCAGCACAGGGCAAAGCGCGGCAAACGCGGCATCCTCTACATCGCAAAGCACCGCAAAACCGGCAGATACAAGCGGCATGCTGCTGATTTTAAACGAGGCCGACGGCACCGTGATGAACGTGACCGAGCGCGAATTTGTAATCGGCGCGATGGCCGCCGAAATGCCCGCCACATGGCCCGACGAAGCCTTAAAGGCACAGGGCATTGCTGCGCACAGCTACGCCCTTGCGCTGAAAGCAAGCGCCAACCCAAGCGATATTGCGCTAAAAGGCGCGTATTTTAAAGCCAATCCCTCGCGCAAGGAAGGGTTTTTAACCGATGCGGTGCAGCGCCTTGTTTGGGGCGAAGCATATGCCGCAAACCGCGCGCGCCTTGAAGCAATTGCCGACAGCATTTTAAACGAAATTGTGCTGTTTGATGCAAAACCAGCGCTGGCGTGTTATCACGCCATATCAAACGGCGTTACCGAAGCGAGCGAAAATGTATGGGGCACGCCGCTTGCGTATCTTGTCAGCGTGGATTCCACCCTCGATCTCACCAGCCCCGATTATGCGCAAAGCGTGCAGCTTACACGCACCGAAGTGTATGAAGACATTATGCTGCATTTTGCCGGCATCAAGCTGCCAGACGATCCCACACAGTGGTTTGCAAAGCTTACTGCAAGTGCTGCGGGCTATGTGCATACGGCGCAGCTGGGCGATGCCACAGTAACAGGCCCCGATTTACGCAAAGCGCTGAACTTGCGCAGCGCGGCATTTACCGTAAGCTATGCAGACGATGTGTTCACCTTTACCACGCATGGCTACGGCCACGGCGTGGGCATGAGCCAATATGGCGCATGCAGCCTTGCGCGCACAGGGAAAACCTATGCAGAAATCTTGGCGCACTATTATCCCGGCACAACGCTTGGCACGATATAATATACCATTCATCTGCATGCAAGCAATGATTTTAAGGAGGATTTTTGATGGATTTGAATTCGCTTACCGATTTTGTGCGCCCCGAACTGCTGATTTTGGTGCCCGTGCTGTATCTCATCGGCATTGGATTGAAAGGCGCGCCCGCATTTGCCAATAAGCACATCCCGTTAATGTTGGGGCTTATCGGCATCGCACTTGCCATTGTGGAAACATTGGCCGTTTCTAGCATCAGCGGCTATCAAGACGCGCTTTCAGCGGTGTTTACCGCCATCACGCAGGGCATAACCTGCGCGGGCTGCGCTGTGTATGCACATCAAATTGCCAAGCAATATAAAAAAACCGAGGATGCCGCGCCCGCGCAGGACAGCGCAAAAGCGGCCTGAAAGCTTGTGCAAACAAGCTTTGCGCAAATGCCGTTTAGGAAAGCGCAAAGCCGCAAGCATTTCCAATGCATTCGGGGTAAATGCCGCGTGCCTACAAATGCGCTAAATGCCGTATGCCTACATAATGGAATTTACGTCCGTGCCGCGCTGTAGCACGCACACAATCAAAAAAGGCTTTACACTGCAACTCATTGCGGTGTAAAGCCTTTTGGCGTATTTATTTAAACTGGCAGCCATATTCGTATTCGATTTCCTTTTTCGCCTCGTCGGCCTCTTCCTCGTCCAGCACTTTTGGCGCCGGAACTTCCTTTGCTGTCATGCGCACCACGCGAATGGTTTTTGCCACGTCATTATCGCCGATTTTCATCTTAATTTCCAGCTTGCCGTCCACGCGAAACGTGCGTGTGCTTTCAAAACAAAGGCCGGTGGCGCTGATATTGGTGATGGTTACCTCGGCAGGCACAGGCAAATTTAGCAAAACGGTGTTGGCAAAAATGCGGTCAATACGCGCAGAGGATTTCAGCTTATAGCGCGTGGCGCCGCGGTTTTCTTTTTTGCCGCCCTTTGCAAGGGCAATATCTGCCACGTCCTGCTGTGCTAGGCGCACAACGCCTGTAAATTCATATGTATTGCTTGCGCGCAGAATTAACACTTTAACAACTTCATCCTTACGCAAATGTGCCAAACGGCCCTTTACGCGAATAATCATAAATTTGCGGTCATAATCCATAATTTTGGTTTCGGCAATCATATTGCCGCTGCTATCCCGAATGACCGCACTGCCGCCAACAAAGGAACTGGAGCTCGCCATTGCAAAAAACACCCCTTTCTTTGTTGCGTAAATGCACAATTACTTGACCGCTTATAGGATAAATCCATCGCACTGCGCAAGCGCCGCATTCTTCTAAAACCGCTGGGCAATGCACGCGCGCATAAAAGCTTTCATAAAATATTTACGATATTTTCGCACAGTCATCGTACTTTATTGTATTATACACCAATTTTATTTGAAAGTCAAAATTAAATAAAAAGTTTTTGGTTTTTGACGCGCAGCGCTTTTTTATTGTATTGCCAGCGCCCTTATCACTTCGCCCGCCAAAATCAGCCCCTCTACGCCCGGCACATAACTAACAGAGCCTGGCACCGTGCGTTTGCCCTCAGGCAGTGGCTCGTTACTTGGGAAAGGGGTAAGCGGCGGCTCGGTGCTGTACACCACCCGTAAGCTTTGCACGCCTTGACGGCGCAGCTCCCTGCGCAAAACGCGAGCAAGGGGGTCCTGCTGTGTTTTAAATAAATCCGTTACGCAAAATGCCGTGGCATCTAGCTTATTGGCAGCACCCATTGCCGCAATAATCGGCACATTGTTTTTTTGTGCCGCCACAACAAGCGCAATTTTGGCGCTGACGGTGTCGATGGCATCAATGATATAATCCCAGCCCTGCATGTCCAAAAGCGCGGCGCTTTCGGCTGTGACAAATTCCGCGTGCGTTTCTACCACAGCGGCGGGGTTGATATCTGCAATACGCGCGCGAAACGCGTCCACCTTTAATTGCCCAACGCTTTTGTGTGTGGCAATAATTTGCCGATTGATATTAGACGCGCTCACCGTGTCGTTATCGTATAAAATCAGCTTGCCCACGCCCCCGCGCGCCAGCGCCTCAACAGCATAGCCGCCCACGCCGCCCACGCCAAACACAGCCACTGTGCTGCCTGCAAGGCGCGAAACGCCCTGTTCTCCCAAAAGCATTGCTGTGCGTTTAAATTGTTCCATGCATATACCGCCTTTTCGTTGCATTTTTTACTAGAATGCTATCGCATTAATTGATATGGTAGTATTGTCATTTCCACGCGCTGCAAGTGGGAATATAAAGGTATAATAACTGCGCGTGCGCCTTTTGCGGCGCTTTTTAATCAAAATAGCCGCGTACAAATACGAATTGCATGCAATCAGTATAACACATATTTGCCATAGATGAAATGCGCAAAAAATTTGTATTTGCCCCGCAAAAATATACATTGTGAAAAGCACACAAACTTGCTATAATGTTTTTGTTGTCTTGTAAAATATCGAAAAAACAATCTTTAAGGAGATGTGAATCGGATTGGAAATGGATTTTTCCTCTTTTTTCAGCCAAGTGCTGGCAAACCCCGTTTTGCTGGTTACCGTATTGCTTACATTGGGCGTTATCTTTGTAAACGGCTGGACAGACGCACCAAACGCCATTGCCACCTGTGTGGCCACGCGCTCGATGTCGCCGCGTGCAGCCGTGATGATGTCGGCGGTGTTTAACCTGTTGGGCGTATTTGTTATGACGCTTTTCAATTCCACAGTTGCCATGACCATTAAAAACATGGTCAACTTTAGCGGCAGTGCCGAAGCCACGGTGGCGCTGTGCGCGGCACTGTTTGCCATCATTATTTGGGCGGTGGCCGCATGGTTTTTTGGCATCCCCACCAGCGAAAGCCACGCGTTAATCGCCGGGCTTTCGGGCGCGGCCATTGCGCTGCACGGCGGCCTCGGCGGCATCAACGGGAACGAATGGGTTAAGGTGCTGTACGGGCTGGTGCTTTCTACCGTGCTGGGCTTTGCGATGGGCTTTGCCACAACAAAGCTAACGATGCTGATTTGCAAAAATATGGACAGGCGCAAAACATTGGGCTTTTTTAAAAACGCACAGATTGCGGGCGGCGCGGCCATGTCTTTTATGCACGGCGCGCAAGACGGGCAAAAATTTATGGGCGTTTTGATTTTGGGCGTGTTTCTTGTAAACGGCAGTGACTCTACAGGCAATGTAGTGCCACCCATTTGGATGATGCTGCTGTGCTCGGTTGTCATGGCGCTGGGCACATCGGTGGGCGGCTACAAAATCATCAAGGCGGTTGGCATGGACATGGTAAAGCTGGAAAAATATCAAGGCTTTTCCGCAGATTTGGCCGCCGCGCTTTGCCTTTTGGTTTCCTCGGTATTTGGCATACCCGTCAGCACCACGCACACCAAAACCACTGCCGTAATGGGTGTGGGCGCCACAAAACGCCTTTCTGCCATCAATGTGGGCGTTGTGAAAGACATGGTACTTACATGGATACTGACGTTCCCCGGCTGTGGGCTGATTGGCTATTGCATGGCAAAGCTGTTTTTCTTTATATTTTAAAAAGCAGGAAACAATACCTGAAAGGATTTGAAAACAATGTCTAAAAAAGCCGAAAGTTTTTATTTTGATAATTTTATTGAAAGCGCGTCCATCGCCTGCGAGGCGGCAGAAATGCTGAAAAATGTGCTGGTGGATTTCTCTTTGGACAAGCTGCCCGCCCACATGCAGGCCATGCACGAAATTGAGCATCGCGGCGACAGCAAAAAGCACGAAATGACGCGCCAATTGGTGCGTGCCTTTATCACGCCGATTGAGCGCGACGATATTTTAAAGCTTAGCCAAAACCTTGATAATGTTACGGACGCCATTGAGGATATTTTGATTCATATTTATATTTATAATATCCCTTCTGTGCGCGAAGACAGCTTGGCCTTTGCCGATATCATTATCCGCTGCTGCACCACGATGCGCGACATGCTGGTCGAATTTCCGAACTTTAAAAAGCCAAAGCGCCTTGAGGAACTGATTATCGAGCTGAACCGCCTTGAAGAAATGGGCGACGAAATGTATATCAGCAATATGCGCCGTTTGCACACCACCAGTGATAACGCGCTGGAGGTTACGGCATGGCGCGAGATTTACACATTTTTTGAGAAATGCTGCGACGCTTGCGAGGACGTGGCGGAAATTGTGGAAACCATTGCGATTGTAAACACCTAATCGCTTGCGCTTTATTGGCATTTGTAAATGCATGTAACACACGAAAGGCGGCACAAAATGGGCTGGAAGCTACGCACAATTCGCATCATAAAAGGCAACGCTTTTGCCGCCCACGGGATCAGTGTACCCTTTTTTCAGCAGATGTAACGGGCTTGTGCACATCAAGCAGCCGTCGGCATGATGCTGGCGGCTGCTTTTAATTGGCCCAGTGAACGGATTGATAAAATAAAGGAATGTGATTACAATGCATATCAAAAAACAAATTTTCAAGCTGTATGCCATTGATTTTTTAGGCAGCTTCAACTTAACGGATAATGTGTGGATGCTTTTGCTTTTGGCGCGTGGGTTTACGCTATGGCAGGCGGGGCTTTGCGAAGGCGTGTTTCATCTTGTTAGCTTTTTAGCCGAAATCCCCAGCGGCATGCTGGCGGACATTTACGGGCGGCGGCGCATCATGACGGCAAGCGCGCTTGTGTTTGCCTTAGCAAGCGTATTGATGATTGCCTCGCAATCACTAGGCGGTGTGTGCCTTGCGATGGGCCTGAACGCGCTGGGATATAATCTTGCCAGCGGCACGCGCGAGGCACTTACCTATGATTCCCTTAAAGAGGTAAACGATGCGGCGCGCTATATCAAGGTAAGCTCTTGGCAAACCACCATTTGGCGTGGCACGCGCGCCGTGGTGCAGCTTTTGGCGGGTGTGGCGCTGCGTCTTGGGTATTTTGTTTGCTATTCGCTGCACATTGGCACCAGCCTTGTCAGCGCCGCCGTTTCTGCCACGCTTACCGAGGCAAAGCCCAGCGGCGGCGCGCAGCCGCAGGCGTTTTCACTTGCAAAGCTGCCGCACATGCTTTTGGATAAAGCGCAAAGCGCAATCGCATTTTTACGGCAAAAGCCGATTGCGCTGCTTTATATGCTTTCGGCAAACGGCGTGGGCGGCATCATTACTTTAATGGGGTTTTTTATTCAGCAACATTTTGTGGCAAACGGCGCGGGCGGCACAGCCGTATTGGGGCCATTGCTTTTTGCCGTAAGCCTCGGTGGTGTGGCGGGCGCAAAGCTTGCCGTGCCGGCATCCCGTTTGCGCTTTACCAAGCTGATTATGGTGTTTGGCCTTTTGGCCTCGTTTGCACTGATGCTTTGCAGTGCAAAGCTGCCGCCTTTGGCGGCACTGGGCGGCTTTTGCGCCATGCTTTGCGATGAGGTGCTGGCCACTGTCACGGATTTGCGCTTAAACGATATGTTCCCAAGCGCCGAGCGCGCCACGCTGGTATCGGTTAATTCAATGGTGTTCAGCCTTGTGATGATTACGTTTTCGCCCATTTTAGGCCTTGCGTGCGACACGCTGGGCACAAGCGCCGCGTTTGCCATTTGCGCCGCAGTGCTTTTGGCTTTTACTGTCTTAGGGCGCTTTGTATTATATTGCACAAACAAAAAGCCGGGCTAAGCCCGGCTTTTGCCTTATGTGTTGCCCGATGCGCTTTTGGCTTGTTCAATTGGCTTTTTCTGTTTGCGCCAAAGCAGCACCAATAGCACAAGGCAAGCCGCCAGCATCAACATTTTCATGCCGTCTGAAGCCGCGCTGAACGCGGCGTTCACGCTTTCCCAATTATCGCCCGCAAAACGGCCGAGGCCGATTAAAAGCATGTTCCACACGGTGCTGCCAAGCGCAGTAAGCCCCAAAAACGGCAAAAACCGCATTTTGGCCATGCCCGCAGGGATGGAAATTAGGCTGCGCAATATCGGCACGCAGCGGCATAAAAGTACGCTGCTGTAGCCCTTTTGCGCAAAGCTGGCGCGCGCCTTTTCGATATCTGCCGCGTCAAAATGCAAAACGCGCCCCACGCGCCCATTGCAAAGCGCCAAAAGCCGTTCGGGCGAAAGCGCGCGCCCCACCGCATACAGCACGATTGCGCCAAACACGCTGCCTAAAGTGGCAAACGCCACAGTGCCAAAATACGTAAGCGATGTGTAAGTAGTGGAAAAGCCCGCAAAGGTTAAAATAACCTCGCTAGGAATGGGCGGAAAAATATTTTCCACCGCAATCAGTAAAAAAACGCCAAGATACCCATATTGCCCAATTGCCGCAATAATCCATTCGCGCACATGCATCTTCCTTTCGCAAAAGCGTTGCCGCGCCGTAAAAGCGGCATGCTGCCGTGCAAATTCTGTCGAAACAGTATATGCGCGTGCCGTGCAAAATAGCACGGCTGCTTTGATTTTGCGCTTTGCGCCTGATGCTTATTGGGGCGTTTTTTACACTATTGCTCCTCGCTTAATTTCACCATATGGATATGGTCTTCCCACACGCCGTGGATTTTTAAATATCGTTTAGATAAGCCCTCGTTTTCAAACCCGCATTTTTGCAAAACGCGCAAGGATGCCGCGTTGCGCGGCATTACATTTGCCTCAATGCGATGCAATTGCAATTGCGCAAAGGCATAGTGGCTCACGGCTGAAACGCATTGCGTCATATATCCCCTGTTGCAATACTGCGCATCCAGCTTATATCCCAAAAAGCAAGAGCAAAAGCTGCCCCAAACAATGTTATTCAGCCCGATGCTGCCGATGATATTTTCCGGCGCATCGTTTGGGAAGATATAAAAGCGAAACGCTGCCTTAGTTTCCGCTTGCTGCATCTCTTGCTGCAAAAGCGCATGCTGATGCGCTTTTGTAAAAAATTCGGCCTCACGCGTCGGCTCAAAATTTTCTAAAAAAACCTTGTTTCGCAGATAATACTTTGCCACATTTTCGGCAAAGCTGCTATCCGCTTTGCGCAATATCACGTCTTGCAATATAAGCACTTTATCACACCTTCTAAAAGAGTACGCATTCATTATAGCATGAGTTTTACATTTTTGCGCCGAGATATAAAAACTACCCGCTCTTTTACAAGTAATTCTCTAGTAACACAGTTTTACCAACATTTGAACCTCCAAACAATAGTATCGTCATAGCATATCGTCCTTTGCTATTGACGAAGTTTCAAAAAAACTACCATTAAAATGCGACCGCAAGGGAGCTGAAATGCATCGCGGATGCTTTCACAGATGGGCATCGCAGATGCTTTCTTTATATTGTAAATCAGAGGATATTGTGATATGATGAATGTGCAAAAAATGTATTATTGTAGCAGAAAAGGAGAGCCGTTGGATGAAAAAAACAATAACCTTACGGCTGTGCATTGTCATTATATTAAGCATGGTTGCAACAATTTTATTAAGCTACTATATTCAGGCAAAATCCGCCAAGGATGCTATGTACAATTATTCTTTAGTTATGATTAATCAGGTTTCACAGATTATTGAAAAAAATGATGTGGGAATTCAAGAGCTGCGTGAAAATTTAAAAGAGGATTATTTTATTCGGGCCAAAGCTGCGGCATATATTGTGCAGAAACACCCAGAGGTAATTGGTAGCCAAGTTGAAATGAAAAAAATTGCATCGCTGCTTCAAGTGGATGAATTCCATTTGTTTAATAAGGAGGGTCTGCTTTATGCTGGCTCAGAATCTAAGTATTTTGGGCTAACCTTCAATTCAGGAGAGCAGATGCAGTTTTTTTTACCCATTTTGGATGATTACGATCTCCAGCTTTGTCAGGAGGTTACCCCCAATACTGCCGAGGGCAAGCTAATGCAATACTTAGCAGTGTGGAGCGAGGATCGTAAAAATATTATACAAATAGGAATGGAACCATTAAGATTGTTGGAAGCCATGGCGAATAATGAGCTTTCACATATTTTCTCACTGATCACGGCCGAAGAGGGCATTACTATTTTTGCGGCAGACCCAATGACTGGTGCTGTTTTAGGTGCAACAGATTCTTCTCTTTATGGAAAGAACATTGAGGATATGGGATTTGAGCTTAAAAACCGCAGCTTATATGAAACGGGTTCAATTGTGGAAACGAACCAAATAAAGAATTATTGTGTTATGAGACAGGCTGGTCAGGTTTTGGTGGGGGTCAGCAGCACTGAGAGCAAGCTTCAGCAAAGCATTCCAGGGAACATGGCACTGATTATGATTAGCTTGGGTTTTCTTTCTGTTATAATAATCTTGCTGATTGTTGGTATGCTTGATAAATTTATTATTCGTGGCATTTATAAAATTATGGGTGGTATGAAGATAATAGCCGCCGGTGATTTGGATTATCGAGTGGAAGTAACGGATACTCCGGAATTTGTTGAACTCAGCAGCGGCATTAACAACATGGTGTTAAGTTTACTGGAGACTACCGGCAAGCTGTCGCTGGTATTTCAGAACGTCAATCTTCCCATTGCAGTGTATGAGTACAATCCTGATATGAAGCGCGTTCAGGCAACCAGCAGAATCAGGGAAATTCTGATGCTTACAGAGGATGAAATGTCGGGTCTGCTGGCAGATAGGGATGCCTTTGCAGAGAAAATCCAGCAAATATGTACAAGACCTTTTAAACAGGAACGAGATACCTATCTGCTTGAAGCAGATCCGCCGCGCTATTTGAGGGTTAAATCTTATCAAGAAGGCCACAACACATTTGGAATGATTGTGGATATCACTGAGGAAATGATAGAAAAGCAAGTAATTGAGCATGAACGGGATATTGACTTTCTTACGGATATGCTTAGCCGCAGGGCGTTTTTTGCGGAAATGGCCTCTATCTTCCCGAAAACCGAGGCTCCCGGCAGGGCAATGCTCTTGATGGTGGATTTGGATAACCTGAAGTACGTTAACGACAATTGGGGTCACGAATACGGAGACAAGCTGCTGTGTAAAACGGCAGAACTATTAAACGAATGCATTGCGCCCCACAAATTAGTGGCTAGGCTTAGCGGCGACGAATTTGTTATGACTATTTATGGGGCGGGCTCCAATGAGGAAATGCAGACATATCTGGATGACCTGTATGCCAAAATAACACAGGCAGCCATAGAGATTCCCGATAACAAAATGATTCCGGTTCAAATGTCGGGAGGGTACGTTTTTTATTCGGAGGCGGAAGAAAATTACGATGAGATGCTGCGCCTTGCAGACCAAACCATGTATAAAGTAAAGCGAGATACTAAGGGCCGCTTTGAACAATATCGGCCAATAGAAACTGAACTTTTATTGTAAATCCCGTAAAAATTGATTAAGCTAAAGACAAAACCTCCGGCTAAGCCGGAGGTTTTGTCTTTAGCCCTAGCACGGCTGTATAGCATGGGCTTTACATTTTTGCGCCGAGATATCAAAACTACCGATAACGCAAAGCTGCGCTATCGGTAGCCGGTGCACCAATGCTTTTATGCGGCTATCAGCGGCAAAGCCAATAGCGCGCATCCACCAATCAAAAATTGCAGATTATAAAAACGCAAAATATCCCATGCAAAGTGCAAAAGAGCACAAAATATACAGCCCCGCTTGCAGCCATTCTTTTTGCTTTGCTTTAAACACCACATTCACAGCGCCAATCGCTATTACGGCGGTGGTCGCAATCAGCCAAGTGAACATGCCGCGCAAAAAAATAAATTCCAATACCGTTAATACGCCTACCAATAAAAATGCAATTTCCAAACCTTTGTTCAATTCCATAAAATCATCCTTTCTAATATGTGAGAAACCATAGGCCGCTTTTGCTGTGATAGCTGCGCGCGGCAAAACGTTTGTGTGTATATCATGGGCATAAATAGGCGTTTACAATCCGGCTTTTTCCGCTGCAAACAGCGATTACATGGCCGCTAACGCAGCCGTATTCCGTTTGCCATCCTATTTACCATGTGCCCCGCCGTGATAAAACAAAAAGCCATGTATGATATTTGCATACATGGCTTTTTATTGTGTTGTGCTCGGTATATGGATGTCATGCCATTTCGGGATAAGGATTTGAACTATCACTTCCTATATTAAACATAATGGGAATCTAGTTTATTTATTACTGATCATTTTGACCAGCCGAATGTAATGCAATAGCCATTCTATAGAGCTCCTTTAGATTGTTTTCGGTAAAATGAAAGTATCGCAAAAGGTCTCGAAAAAGTTAGCACCCCAGATGGCATAAAAGTGAGCCATTGTCAGCACCTGAAATAACCGCTACCCTTAGAATTGTCAAGAGACTAAGGAGGTAGCAGAAAGGTGTTAAGAATGGCTCAAGTAAATAATATCAAAGATCTGTACGAAAATGAAGACCTAAGTTTGCGGGAAATTTCCCGCCAGACAGGCCACAGCTTCAAGACCGTCCAAAAGTACGCCTACCAGCTTGACTGGAGCGAGGACAATCTGCCGGATACCGAGCCAACGAGCTATCCGGTGCTGGGAGATTTCATTCCCGTGATTGATGCGTGGTTGGAGGCTGACCGTAAGATTCCACGCAAGCAGCGGCACACCATCTGGAGGATCTTCTGCCGCCTGCGAGATGAGTACAGTTTCGATGGAAGCTATTCCAGCGTAAAAAAGTATGTCCGTAAAAAGCGGTTTGTCATGAACACCAAGAACAGCGGCTATCTGCCGTTGGAGCACGCGCCAGGCAGTGGGCAAGTTGATTTCGGCAAGCATCTCTACTACGACGGCGCGGGGCAGGAACAGGACGGCTATGCGCTGACCATTTCCTTCCCAAATTCCAACAAGGGCTACACGCAGACCTTCCCTTCGCAGAATCAGGAATGCCTCTTGGAGGGCATGAAGCGCATCTTTGAGCATATTGGCGGTGTGCCGCCGGTGCTGCGCTTTGACAATATGTCCACCGCTGTTGTGCAGGTGCTCAAGGGCACAGACCGAATCCTCACAGACGGCTTCACTCGGTTTATGATGCATTACCGTTTTCGTGCAGAGTTTTGCAATCCGGCGTCCGGCAATGAAAAGGGCAACGTGGAAAACAAGGTGGGCTACAGCCGCAGGAATGCCTTTGTGCCAGTTCCGACTATTGTGTCCTTTGACGATTTCAACGAGTCCCTGTGGGATTGGTGCGAGAAGGATGCCCAGCGCCCTCACTACAAGAAGAAACTGCTTATTGAAGAGCTTTGGGAAGAGGACAAAGCAAGCCTTCTGCGCCTGCCGGAGTATCCGTTCTCGGTGTTCCGCTATGCGGCGCTGACGGTGAACAAAAGCGGCTTTGTGACCATTGAAACCAACAAATACGGACTTTCTCCCACGCTGGCCGGCGAAACGGTGCAGGCCAAGATTTACTTTGACCATGTGGAGTTTTTCCATGACCACCACCCGGTTGGGCACTACCGCAGGAGCTACAAAACCAATGATGAGGTATTTGACTGGACGCAGTATGTGTCCGTGCTCTGCAAAAAGCCGGGAGCGATTGAGCACACCCGCTTCTTTCACCAGATGCCACAGCAGTGGCAGACGTTCTTGGAACAAGCCAACGGCAGGGAGCGGAAGAATGCACTCCAGCTACTCAGCGAGATTGTTTCTGACGGCAATGCCGCCTTGTGCGCTGATGCGTTGGAGCTTGCCGGTGAGAACGGCCGCACGGATGCGGACAGCCTCCGGCAGTGCTATTACATGATTGCCAAGAAGGAATACCGACCTGATCCGCTTAAGCTGCCCGGTTCCCCAGCGCTGCACTACAATCCCAACCTCTCCGCCTACGATGGCCTGATGGGAGGTGATGCGAATGTCTGAGGAAATTGAGCTGATGATGCGGCAGGTGAAGCTGGGTGGCATGGCCAAGGAATGGCGCTCCGTCCAGTTTGTAAACACAGAGCAATATGTGACCGACCTGCTGAAACTGGAACTGAAGGAGCGCGAGGCCAACCGCATTAACCGCATGGTAAAAACCGCCGGTTTCCGAGTTCTGAAAACGCTGGATGATTTTGTGTGGACCCCCGCCATTGAACTGCCCAGCGGCTTGACGGCTGAGTATATGGAGGAGCTGCAATTCCTCACACCTAAAGAGAATCTCATTTTTATGGGCACCGTTGGTACAGGCAAAACTCACCTCGCCACGGCCATTGCATTGAAAGCCTGCCAGGAGGGACGGCGTGTCCGCTTTTACACGGCGGCGTCTCTCGCCAATATCCTTTTGGAGAAGAACAACAAGGGCACGCTGAACAACTACCTCAGTACGCTGAAAAAAGTGGAGCTCATTGTAATTGACGAGATTGGTTTCGTGCCGCTCCACAAGGATGCCGCAGAGCTGCTGTTTCAGGTGATCTCCGACTGCTACGAACGCAAGAGTCTTATTATTACGTCCAATCTGGAGTTCTCACAGTGGAACACCGTCTTTGGCGACAACCGTCTGACGGCTGCGCTGGTTGACCGGCTGATCCACCATTCTCACATTGTGATCTTCTCCGGCGAAAGCTACCGGCTTACCCAGTCCATGCAGCGCCAGCGCACTCGCTGAAAAAGCGCTCCAAAAAGTGAGCGTTAGGCCCCGACATGTTTGGCCCCGTGGGTCTCCAAAATATGAGCGTTGGGTCCCCACCTGTTTGGTCCCCATAAGTACAGCGTTGGGTCTCCGAGGCCAGTTGAACAAACAATCCATTAGGTGCTCCAAGGTGCTAACCTTTTTGGGGACCTTTTGCTAACATTTTTACTTGACGAACACAATTTTGTAACGCTATAGGCATTTTGTGTTAGCTACATACAAAAGCAAAGGCGTTTGGCGATTGACGAAAGGATTAAAAATATTGATCTGCCGATAGCGACCTGTATCACCCCAGATGCATTAATAAAGTTGTTCAACTATGAATATGTTTCTAAAGAAGTAGTTACTAAAATTTCCTGGCGCTTCAATGTAATGTTGCCGTAATATTGAGTTCGGGTGGCAATATGTGGTATAATTAAAATTATTTCTTCACTTGTATTTATATTAGTTCTAAATTTAAGCTTAGCATGGAAGAGGACAAAGTATATGAAACTAATACCATTTATTCAAAGTTTGCATTACAATTTGAACGACGATGCAAAAAACAGAGCACGCCATAGAATAATTCAACCTTCAAATCCGTCAGGTGCCTACTTTTTATTAGTATGTTTATCTGCGATTATTGCAGCATTGGGTTTATTAGCCAATAGTACTGCTGTAGTAATTGGGGCTATGCTGATTGCACCACTAATGGGGCCAAT
>RRZU010190185.1_pt1 | contig 32787 bp, 32 predicted proteins | sample 2165561 | NCBI WGS metagenome assembly RRZU01 (sample SAMN10456909, study PRJNA506462) | wastewater metagenome | isolation source: wastewater sludge | place: USA: Moscow, Idaho | reverse complement strand
GTGGTCGCACGAGAAGGTCAGCACCAAGATGCTCGCCGAACGGATCGGGGTGTCGGCCAGCACGGCGTCGGAATCGATCCGCAAGCTGGCCGATCAGGGCCTGGTGCACCATGAGAAATACGGCGCGGTGACACTGAGCGAAACGGGCCGCTCGGCCGCCCTGGCGATGGTCCGCCGCCACCGGCTGCTCGAGGCGTTCCTGGTCAACGAACTCGGCTACAGCTGGGACGAGGTGCACGACGAGGCCGAGATCCTCGAGCACGCGGTGTCCGACCGGATGCTGGACCGGATGGATGCCAAGTTGGGTTACCCGACGCGGGACCCGCACGGCGATCCCATCCCCGCCGCCGACGGCCGGGTGCCGACTCCCCCAGCCCGCCAGCTGTCCGATTGCGCGGACGGCGAGAGCGGCACGGTGGCACGCATCTCCGATGCGGACCCGGAGATGCTGCGGTACTTCGACAGCGTGGGCATCAGCCTGGACTCGCACGTGCAGGTGCTGGCCCGCCGCGACTTCGCCGGAATGATCTCGGTACGGATCGAGAATTCCGGTGAGCCGGCCACCGTCGAATTGGGAAGCCCTGCCGCTCGGGCTATTTGGATCGTCGCCAGCTGACACGGGGTCGCGACCAGTGGCCCGGGAACGGTATCGGGAATCTCGGCGCGGATTTTGCCGTGACGTGGGTACCCGCTACATCGACGTGAGGAAGACCCACCACCGTCGACGTCGTTCCCACCGGATTCGCCCTGCCGACGGGCATCACCGGCCCGATGCCGGCCGACGTGGCCCAGCACGTCGCCGCCGTCGCCCTGTTCGGCAAGCCCAGCGCCCGGTTCGTGCAGATGCTCGACCTCGACGCCCCGCCGGTCACCGTCGGGCCTCTGTACGCGGCGAAGACGATCGACCTGTGTGCGCCCGCCGACCCGGTGTGCTCACCCGTCGGCAACGATCAGTCCGCACACACCTCGTACGCCGTCAACGGGATGACCGATCAGGCAGCCGATTTCGCGGCCCGTGCCGTGACCGCGCCCGTCTGAATCCTGCTGTCAGGGAGTCGGTTCGAGGTCGGCGTCGGAGGCGTACACCCCGAGCAGATCGCGCGCGGAGATTATGCCCACCAGCTGACCGTCCTCCTCCACCAGGATGTGGCGGATGTGGCGGTCGGTCATCCGCATGGCCACCGCGTCGACGCTGTCGCCGGACTCGCACCACACCAGGTCGGTGCTGGCCACCTCCGCCGCCGGAACCGCCGACGGATTGCGGCCCGCCGCAACCACCAGCGCGACGTCGCGTTCGCTGAGCAGCGCCGCCGGACGCTCATCCTCACCGACGATGACCGCGCCGACGCCCGCCTTGATGATCGCCTGCGCGGCGCCCGTCACGGTCGCGTCGGCGGCGATCCGCACCACCGCGGCGCCGATGAGATCGGAGACCGTGATTGATCCAGCCGGGGGAACATCGATACCAGTCATGGCTCCATGCTCCCACCACATCCTGAAGATGGTTAGGGACCCCCGTCTCCGGCGGCCGGGCGTTGGTCCTTGGTGGCGGTGTTCGCCTCCTCGGTGCTCGTCTCGTCGGTGTCCGTCGTGTCACAGATGCGCCGGCGGCATCCTCCTCCACCGCGGCGCCGATGAGATCGGAGACGGTGACGGATCCGGCCGGGGAGGGGTGGTACCAGTCACGGCTTCGCGCCTTCACCACATCCTGAGGATGGCCAGGGATCTTCGCCTCGGACGAACCGCGCGTTTGTCCCCGGCGTTGACCCAACTTGCCGCTACGATCTGCTGATATTTGCTGAAATTTCACGAGGGGGACAAATAACGTGCCGAAGCACCGCGCGATCTCGGAACGCCCGCAGCAATTGAGGGTCGGGGTCGCGGGCGCCGCCCTGTTCGGGAGCGGGGTTCTGGCTGCCGTCGCCGGGGCTGGAAACGCATCGGCGGCCCCATCCGCCGATCGGGCCTGTGTTGTCGCTGACTCGGGAACCTGCCCCACCACGACCAGTGGGAAGCTCGGAAGCGCCAGCTTGGCGGCCGCCGCCGAACCATTCAACATCTTCTGGGGCGACGGCACCGCAGAGCACCCGAACGCCGGCATCTTCTTCGGCAACGGCTTCAGCTACGACGCCACCACCTGTGCGGACACCTGCAACGGCGGCAAGGGCGGCTGGCTGAGTGGTAACGGCGGCAACGGCTGGGGCGGCGGCGACGGCGGCGACGCCGGGATGTTCGGCAACGGTGGTGACGGTGCCGACGGCACCACACTGCACCCCGACGGAGGCAACGGCGGCAAGGGTGGTGACTGGGGCGGCACCCGTAGCACCGGAATATTTGCCGGCGCCGGCGGCGCGGGCTACAGCGCGACCGCAGCGTCGGACCGCCTGATCCGGGCCGGCGACGGCGGCCGGGGTGGTGCCGGCGGCCAGTGGGCCGGTTCCGGCGGGGACGGCGGCGACGGCGGCGACTCGACCTACGGCAACGCCGGCGACGGCGGCGCCGGGGGCAGCGCCGCGGTGATGAACATCACCGGGCCGGCCAAGGGCGGCACCGGCGGGGACGGCGGCGATTCCGTGGCCGGCAATGCCGGGGACGGCGGCGCGGGTGGTGGCGGCGGCGTGCTCGGCTGGGGCGACGGGGGCCCGGGCGGAAACGGCGGATCCGCCGGCCCAGATGGCGGCCGTGGTGGCTCCGGCGGTGACGGCGGCAGCGCTGGCACATTCGGCACCAAGGGCGGTGACGGCGGCAACGGCGGTGCTGGCGCTGACATCTCCAAGGGTTACGGCGAATGGGGCGGAAACGGCGGCGCCGGCGGCGCCGGCGGCTTTCCGTCCGGCGTCGGCGGTAGTGGCGGCAAGGGCGGCCTCGGCGGCGACGGGAGCCTCGGCGGAGGCAACGGCGGCACGGGCGGAAACGGCGGCAAAGGCGCCAAGCCCGGCAGCGGTGGCGATGGCGGCACGGGCGGAAACGGCCCTACTTCTGCTGGCTCGCCCGGCGATGCGGGATCCGCCGGCTCCGGCACGTCCGGCGGCACGTCCGGCGGTGCGGGCGGCACCGGCGGGGCCGGGGGCAACTGACCCTCACGACGACCCGTCCTGCATCGACCCGTCCTGCATCGACCCGTCCTGCATCGGCCCGTCCTGCATCGTCGCCGGTCGCACCACCACCACCGATTTCGTTCGCGTGGGGCCGTCCTCCAGCAGCGCCATCACGCGACCGTCCGGCGCGACGGCCGCGTACACACCCGTGAGACCGGCGGGGTCGAGCGGCCGACCGTGGCCGACGTCGACCACCTGGGCATCGGTCAGATCCCGGCGCGCAAACCCGAGCAGGCACGCCTCGTCGAGTGTGTAACTCAACCGCGGGTCCTCGGCCAGTTGCTCGAGTTGGTGCGCCTGTTCGAGGCCGAAACCGCCAACCCTGGTGCGCCGCAACGCCGTCAGATGACCACCCACCCCGAGGGCACTGCCGAGATCGCGGGCCAGCGCACGGATATAGGTGCCGGACGAACAATCCACCGTCACGTCCAGGTCTACAACGTCCGGAGCCTCACCACCCCGCCGGACCGCGAGGATGTCGAACCGGTCGATACGGACCCGGCGGGCCGCCAGTTCGACATTCTGCCCCTCGCGGGCCAGCTGATAAGCCCTCTTGCCGCCGATCTTGATGGCGCTGACCTTCGACGGGATCTGCTCGATGTCGCCGCGCAGCGCCGCCAACGCGTCATCGATGGCAGAATCGGTCACCGATCCAGCCGAAATAGACTGCAGCAGTTCACCTTCGGCGTCATCGGTCGATGTCGTCCAACCCAGCCGGATGGTCGCGTCGTACGACTTCGACGTCCCGGAGATCAGGCCTAGGATCTTGGTGGCCCGCTCGATGCCGATCACCAGCACACCGGTGGCCATCGGGTCCAGCGTGCCGGCATGACCGACCTTGCGGGTACCGAAGATGCGCCGGCACCGCCCGACCACGTCGTGGCTCGTCATCCCGCCCGACTTGTCGACGACGACGATCCCGGGCGCGGGACCACCGGCACTCACAACACGATCGCCGTCAGTGCCAGCCCGTCGGTCACCGTCCAGCGCCCGTCGAGCACCGTCAACGGCGGCCCACTCTCGGCAGCGGGATCGATCAGGATCCTCGACGAGAACGTGCCCGACGTCCCGCCCGAATCGACCTCGAACGCGATGTGGGCATCCTCGAAACCCAGCCAGCGGTGCGTCAGCGGGAACCACGCCTTGTAGGTTGCCTCCTTGGCGCAGAACAGGATTCGATCCCAGTGCAGGCCGTTCGGCAGCGCCTGCAACTGCTGACGCTCGGCCGGCAGGCTGATCGAGTCGAGCACCCCGCGCGGCAGCACGTCGTGCGGTTCGGCGTCGATGCCCAGCGAGCGGACATCGGCCCGGTGGGCCACCACGGCCCCCCGGTAACCCTCACAGTGCGTCAAACTGCCGACCACGCCGGCCGGCCAGCACGGTTCACCCTTGTCGCCCTTGAGGATCGGGGCGGGCTCCACACCGAGCTGGGCCAGTGCGATCCGGGCACAATGACGCACCGCGACGAACTCGTTGCGGCGCTTGGCAACCGACTTCGCGATCAGCGGCTCCTCTTCCGGCATCGGCGCCAGACCGGGTAGATCGGAGTAGATCTCCGCGGCGGCCACATCGGCGGGCAGCAACGGGTCGATCAGCCGTGTCATAACCGCCGCGACCGTAGCCGATCCCGGAACTGCGCGGACTGCGCCTGCATCTCCGGGGTGATGACGAAATGGCCGCCGAAGTCGTTGAGATAACCCGGGGCGTAATTCGGGTCCGGCAGCACCTGCCTGAGCCAGCGATAGGGCTTGCGGCGCCGCCACTCTCGCGGATAACCCACCGAGACCTCTTCGAAGCGCACCCCGTCGTACCACGTGGTGCGCGGAATGTGCAGGTGCCCGTAGACCGAACACACCGCGTTGTAGCGGGTGTGCCAATCCTTGGTGGCGGTGGTGCCGCACCACAGGGAGAACTCCGGGTAGAACATCACATCGCAGGGTTCACGGACCATCGGGAAGTGATTGACCAACACCGTCGGCATCATCCAGTCGAGGTCTTCCAGGCGTTTGCGGGTGTGCACCAACCGGTCGTGACACCAGGCGTCCTTCGTGGCGTACGGCTCGCTGGACAGCAGGTACTCGTCGGTGGCGACCACACCGTTGTCCTTGGCGATCGCCAGGCCCTCGCTCTTGGTGCCCGCCCCGGCCGGCAGGAACGAATAGTCGTACAGCAGGAACATCGGCACGATCGTGGCCGGACCGCCCTCCTCGGTCCAGATCGGGAAGGGGTGTTCCGGCGTCACTATGCCCATCTCGTCGCACATGTTGACCAGGTAGTCGTAGCGGGACCGGCCGAACACCTGGACCGGGTCCTTGCCAGTGGTCCACAGCTCATGGTTCCCCGGCACCCAGATCACCTTGGCGAACCGTTTGCGCAGCAGGTCGAGCGCCCAGCGGATCTCGTCGGTCCGCTCGGCGACGTCGCCCGCCACGATCAGCCAATCATCGGGTGTGGACGGATACAGCTCCTCGGTGACCGGCTTGTTGCCGCTGTGCCCGGTATGCAGGTCACTGATCGCCCACAGCGTGGGGCGCAGTCTGCCCTGCGGTTGATGCGACACAACCCGAGAGCCTACTGCCGGGGCGAACACGGGCCGCACCGCAGCACGGGAACCTAGAACACGTTCTCGCCCCGGCTTGTAGACTCCCGGCTCAGGTCGGTTCCGAACACGAGAGGGGTGTCATGGTCGCCAGGATGCGGCTCTGTGCTGCATTGGGCGCTTTGCTGATCGCGGTCGTCATTGTGCTCCAGGCGCCGACGCCACCCGCGGGCCCGGCCATAGCGGTGGACCTGCGCGCCACCGGAATGCCGCTGGCACCCGAGACGACCATCAAATCGCCGGTGCTCAACCTCACCGACCCGGATCCGTTCGATCCGTGCCGTGACATCCCCGTGGACGTGATCAACAACCTGGGCCTCGGGTTCACGCCGCCGGAGCCCCAGGACGGCCTGCGCTGTCAGCTGGATGCCGGCAACTACCAGATGGCCGTCGAGGCGTTCGTGTGGCGGACCTACGAGGACACGCTGCCGCCCGACGCCGTCGAAACCGACATCGCCGGACACCGCGCGGCCACGTTCTGGGTGATGAAGCCCACCGACTGGAACAACCGTTGGTGGTTCTCCTGCATGATCGCCTTCAAGACCAGCTACGGGCTGATCCAGCAGTCGCTGTTCTACTCCCCGATCCATTCACCCGACGCCCCGGACTGCATGGCCGAGAACATGCGCCGCGCCAACGAACTGGTCCCGTTCTACAAGTTCTAAAGCGTGTCGGCCTCGCCGCCGAACGGGGCCCACGGGCCGACGCCGCCGACCTTCTCGATGCGGACCCGGGTGAGCACTCCCGGCGGTGAGTGCGCGGGCGGGAACTTCCCGACGAACTCGCGGGCACGCACCGCGGTCAGCTCGGTGAGCAGTTCCGGCGCAGCACGCTGGTCGAGGTGTGCCGTCCCGGTCACCACCAGATAGGGCGTCACCGGCTCATCGGCCGGCCGCCGCCCGACGACGGTCACCACCACCCGCGGGTAAATGCAGGCCTCGCCGCGCGCGTTGAGTCGCGCTTTTGACCGCAGCGCAGCGGTCAGGATCCCGTCAACACCCCATCGGACGCCACCTTCGCCGAGGTCGACCGGCGTCGCCGCGACGCCTTGCGGCACGCTGTGGCCGACGCCACGCCGCAGTGGACGGTGGCCCAGCAGCAGGCCGTCAGCTGGCTGCTGGACCGGGTGGCCGCACTGATCACCTCCGGCGATCCACCGCTGGGCATTGCGTAACCTGGCCGGGTGACCCTGCGAATCCGCGCCGACCGGGCGCTGAGCAAGGCACTGCGCCTACCCGCACCCACCAACGAGTTCCGCGTGGACAACGGTGTGACCGTCCCGATGCGCGACGGCGTCGAACTGATCGCGGACCATTACATTCCCCAGTGCTCCGCCCCCATCGGCACCCTGTTGGTGCGCACCCCCTATGGCCGCGGCTTTCCGGTCTCGGCGGTCTTCGGCGGGATGTTCGCCGCGCGCGGCTATCACGTGCTGGTGCAGAGCGTCCGGGGCACCTTCGGGTCCGGCGGCGGGTTCGACCCCACCGTCAATGAGGCCGCCGACGGCGCCGACACCGTCGCCTGGATGCGCCAACAACCTTGGTACACAGGAACATTCGTTACCGCCGGGATCTCCTACCTCGGCACCGCGCAGTGGGCCCTGCTGACCGATCCCCCCGCGGAATTGGCCGGTGCGGTCATCATCGTCGGCAACCATGACTTCCCCCTGGCGAGTTGGGGCAGCGGCGCGTTCGCCGTCAAGGACTACCTCCTGTGGAGCTACGCCGTCACCCACCAGGAAGACCCCCGGCGGCTGCGTGACATCCCGCGCCGCCGGCGCCTTCCCGGCCTGCTCGAGCGCACCGCCGCCCGGGTGCCGCTGGTGACCGCCGGCCGTTCGCTGCTGGGCGACGGCGCATCGTGGTGGGAAGGCTGGTTCGCACATCCCGACGTCGACGATCCCTATTGGGACCGGCACAAGTTCTACGCCGCACTCGACGGTGCGACGGTCCCGGTGCTGCTGGTCGGCGGCTGGCAGGACGTGTTCCTCGCGCAGACGATCGAGCAGTACCACCGGTTGCACGACCGTGGCGTCGACGTCGCGCTGACCATCGGGCCGTGGACGCACGGCCACATGTCGACGAAGGCCGCGCCGCGAATCTTGCGGGAGACACTGGACTGGCTCGATCAGCGCGTGACGGGCAGGTCCGCGGCACCGCGCAGTCCGGTGCACGTCTTCGTCACCGGCGGCGGGGGGTGGCGGCACCTGCCGGACTGGCCGCCGGCCACCTCGGAGCACACCTGGTTCCTGGAGCCGGGCCGATTGGTGACCGAACCCCGGCCGGATCACCCGGCACGGTCGTCGTTCACCTTCGACCCGCGACATCCCACCCCGACAGTGGGCGGCCCACTGCTGTCCAACGACGGCGGATACCTGCGCGACGAGAAACTGGCCGAGCGCGGCGACGTGCTGGCCTTCACCGGCGAACCGCTGACCGAGGACATCTACGTGTACGGGTCGCCGGTGGTCGAATTCCAGCACACGTCCGACAACCCGCACGTCGATCTTTTCGTGCGGGTGTCCGAGGTGGACCGCAAAGGCCGCTCCCACAACGTCAGTGACGGATACCGCCGCCTGGACGGAACGGACGGCCCGGTACGGATCGTGCTCGACGAGATCGCCCACCGCTTCCGGGCCGGATCGCGGATGCGCGTCGTGGTGGCCGGCGGGTCGCACCCGCGGTTCAGCCGAAACCTGGGCACCGGCGAGAATCAGGGCGCCGGACGCGAGATGCGCAGTGCGACCCACACGATCCATCACGGCGGCGCATCCCGGCTGATCCTGCCCACGGGTTCGCCGTCAGCCCACTAGCCGCCGCACCCGGTCGGCGATGTCGGTCAATGCCGCCGAATCATGAATGGGTGCAGCGTATTCCATGGTGACCGGTAGTTCGACCCAGCTCTTGCAGCCCGAGTACGCGTCGAGGCGAGGCAACGTCACGGGCCCACTCCTCGAGGGCAGGTGTCATCGGGCGTTCAGGCGGGCCAGCACCTCGGGCCGGCGCAGCGGCGGGATGGATTTGGGCGGCTGACGGCGCGGCGGCAGCGTGTCGAGCAGGCGTGCGGTGACGGCCGCGACCTCGGCGACGGCCGCCTCGAACGCTGCACCGTTGGCCTCCGACGGACGGGTGATGCCGCTGACCTTGCGGACGTACTGGCGCGCGGCGGCCTCGACCTCGACGGCGGTGGCGGGCGGCTCGAGGCCGCGGAGTTCGGTGATGTTCCGGCACATGGCCTCCAAGGTAAGCGCGTCTGTTGCGGCTGGCTATCGTGCCCTTGTGACCGAAGACGTCCTGCTGACCGAAACCGCCGACCGCATCCGCACGCTGACGCTGAACCGGCCGGCGTCGCGCAATGCCCTGTCGGCCGAACTGCGCCGACGGTTCTTCGCCGCGCTGGCCGAAGCCGAGGCCGACGACGCCGTCGACGTCGTCATCGTCACCGGCGCGGATCCGGTGTTCTGCGCCGGACTGGACCTCAAGGAACTGGGCGACACCACGGAGCTGCCCGATATCTCGCCGAAATGGCCCGACATGTCCAAGCCAGTGATCGGCGCCATCAACGGCGCCGCGGTGACGGGCGGCCTCGAACTGGCGCTGTACTGCGACGTCCTGATCGCGTCGGAGCACGCGGCGTTCGCCGACACCCACGCCCGGGTGGGCTTGCTGCCCACCTGGGGGCTGTCGGTCCGGCTGCCGCAGAAGGTGGGCGTCGGGCTGGCCCGACGGATGAGCCTGACCGGTGACTACCTGTCGGCCGACGAGGCACTGCGCGCCGGGTTGGTCACCCAGGTGGTGGTCCACGACGAGCTGCTGCCCGCCGCCCGCCGGGTGGCCGCCACGATCGCGGGCAACAATCAGAGGGCCGTGCGGGCGCTGCTGGCGTCGTACCACCGCATCGATGCCGACCAGACCAGCTCGGCGCTCTGGCTGGAGGCGGAGGCGGCGCGGGCGTGGATGCGATCGACGACGGGTGACGACATCGCGGCCAGCCGATCCGGCGTGATGGCGCGTGGCCGTACGCAGGTGCGGCCCTAGCGCCGTGAAGCCCGCATCGACGACGGACACCGTCGCCACCGTTCTGCTGTGGATCGCCCTGGTCCTCGTCGGCGGCGTCGGGGGGTTCTTCTCACTGTTCGCGGTGATGGCCACCGACGGGTGTTCCACCGGACCCGATGACCCGTGCAACTACGCCACCATCAACGCCGCGTTCGTGGTGGCGTGGGGCGGGCTGGCGGTGGCCGCGGCCGTCGCCATCGGCGGCACCGTCTGGGCCGTGCAGAAACGGACCGCCATATTCGTGTGGCCGCTGATCGGGCTCATCCTGGTGGTCGTGGCCCTGGGTGTGGGCGCCGCGTTGCTCAACGCGGGCGTCGGGATGAACTTCGCCGCCGGAGCCCGCAACCCGCTAACGTCGGGCACGTGAACGAAGCACACGTGCTGTGCGGCAGCGACGAATGGCGCCAGGCGATCCGCGACGTCATCCTGCCGTGGGCACTCGGTGAGGTCGAGCTCGGCGACGACGTCCTCGAGGTCGGCCCGGGTTACGGCGCCACCACCGACGTGCTGTCCGGGCTGACCTCGCACCTGACGTCGGTGGAAATCGACCCCGCCCTGGCGGCGATGCTGCGCGACCGCTTCGCGGGCGCCCCGTCGGTCCGGATCGTCGACGGCGACGCCACCGCGCTGGGTTTCCCCGACGAAAAGTTCACCGGCGCAGCATGTTTCACGATGCTGCATCACGTCCCGACCGCCGAGCTGCAGGACCGGCTGTTCGCCGAGGTGGCCCGCGTCCTGGCGCCGGGCGCAGCGTTGGTCGCCAGTGACAGCCTGGCCAGCGACGGGCAGGCCGGCATGCACGAGGGTGACACCTACAACCCGGTGGATCCAGCGACCCTGCCCGACCGGTTGGCCGCGGCGGGTTTCGGCGAAATCCAGGTGCGCACCAACGAATTCGGCTGGGCCGCGGTGGCGCGCCGCTGACCCGGGATCAGACCAACCAGCGGCCCGAGAACGCCCGCCATCCGACGAACACCAGTCGCAGCACCATGAAGGCCGACAGACCCGCCCAGATTCCGGTCAGCCCCCAGCCGTAGATCAGCGACAACCAGATCGGCGGCAGGAAGCCGACCAGCGCACTGAACAGGGTGGCGTTGCGCATGAACTTCGCGTCACCGGCACCCAGCAGCACCCCGTCGAGCGCGAAGACGATTCCGGCGATCGGCAATTGGGCAACCATGAACCACCACGGCACGCCGATGGCGCCGAGCACCGCGCGGTCGGCGGTGAACAGCCTGGGCAGCACACCCGAACCCAGCGCAAAGATCAGCGCCAGCACGGCCGCGGCCGCCGTCGAGAACACCGTCACCCGCCACGCCACCGATTTGGCACACCCGGGATCACGGGCACCCAACGCCGCCCCGACCAGTGACTGCGCGGCGATCGCCAGGGAATCGAGCACCAGCGCAAGAAAACCCCACAACTGCAGCACGATCTGGTGCGCGGCAACGGCCGCTGCGCCGAACCGGGCCGCGACCGCGGCGGCCGAGACGAAACACACCTGGAACGCGAGAGAACGGGCCAGCAGATCGCGGCCCATCACCGCCTGGGCCCGCAGCACCGACGGGTCGGGCCGGCACTGCACCCGCTCGGCCACCAGCGCCCGGCAGAACAGCGCCGCAGCCACCCACTGGCCCACCAGATTCGCCAGCGCCGAGCCCGCCAGCTCCAGCCGCGGCAGGCCCACCCAGCCGTACACCAGCACTGGGCACAGCAGCGCGCAGACCACGAATCCGGTCACGACATAGCGCAGCGGCCGAGCGGTGTCCTGCACGCCGCGCATCCAGCCGTTGCCGGCCAACGAGATCAGGATCGCCGGTGCGCCCAGGATGGCGATCCGCAACCACGGCAGGGCAGCGCCGGCGATCTCACCGGAGCCCGCGATGGCCGTGGTGATCGGCGCGGCGGCCACTTCGACGACCGTCACGATCAACAGCCCCAGGCCGACGGCCAGCCAGGTGGCCTGTACGCCCTCCCCGACCGCCGCGCCGCGGTCACCGGCCCCGAAATGCCGGGCCGACCGTGCCGTGGTGCCGTACGACAGGAAAGTGCCCTGCGAGGACACCAGGCCCAGGATCAGCGCGCCGATCGCCAGACCGGCCAGCGCCAACGCGCCCAGCCGCCCCACCACGGCGAGGTCGAACAGCAGGTACAGGGGTTCGGCGGCCAGGACTCCGAGCGCCGGCACGGCCAGCCCGGCGATGGACCGGCTCGACGGCGTCCCGACGCTTGGATCGGGGTCAGCCAAGGGCGCGCCGCAGCGCGGCCACGGCGTCCTCGATCGTGCCGTTCACGGAGAAGCCGGCGGCGAACCGGTGGCCGCCGCCGCCGAACGACGCTGCCACGGGTGTCAGGTTGAACGACTTGGCGCGCATGGATACCGACCAGTGATCCGGTTCGATCTCCTTGAACACCGCAGCGACCTCGGCTTGCGACGTGGTGCGCACGATGTCGACGATGCTCTCGACCTCCTCGGCCCGGGCCGGCAGCCATTCGTCGTGCGGAACGACGGCATAGACGAGGCCGCGGCCGTCGACGTCGGACGGCAGCAGCTGCGCCGACGCCAGCACCCGCGACAGCATCGGCAGCCAGGCGAACGGGTGGGTGTCCATCAGGGCCCGGCTGATACCGGCGTTGTCGATCCCGGCCTCGACCAGCCGGGCGGCCAGCCGGTGCGCGCGGGCAGTGGCCCAGCGGAACGATCCGGTGTCGGTGGTCAGTCCGGCATACAGGCAGTGCGCCACCGACACGTCGATCTGCTGACCCCACGCGTCGAGCAGATCGGCCACCAGCAGCGTGGTCGAATCCGCCATGATCTCAACGTAATTGGCCGTGCCGAACAGTTCGTTCGACGCGTGGTGGTCGATGACGAGCACCTGCGGAGCGGTCTCGGCGAAGTGTCGCAGCCCGCCGAGCCGGTTGACGCTGGGGATATCGACGGTCACCAGCAGGTCGACGTCGGGGCGGACATCCTGCGGGCTGGCCAGCAGTCGGCCGCCGGGCAGCGTCTGCAGCGACTCGGGCAGCGTGGCCGGCGCGGCGAAGCTGACCTGGACGTCCTTGCCCATCCGGTCGAGCACCTGGGCCAGGGCCAGACCCGCGCCGATGGTGTCGGCGTCGGGGAACACATGACAGACGATGAGCACGGTCCGAGCCGCCGAGAGCACCTCGACGGCACCGCCGGCATCAACACGCCGGCCGGTGTCAGTCCTCGGGTCGATCGTCGTCACCGGCATCCTCAGAATCGCAGTCCCCGCTCACACGGTACGGGTCGGCGTCGCCGGCCGGTACCGCTCCCTCCCGAATCCGCGCAACGTCGGCATCGGCCGCGCGGGCCCGCGCGAGCAGCTCTTCCATCTTGTGCGCGGCGTCCGGGACGGTGTCGCGTTCGAAGCTCAGCGTCGGGGTGAACCGGACGCCGGTGCCGGCGCCCACCTTGGTGCGCAAGGTGCCCTTGGCACTCTCGAGCGCCGCGGCGGCGCCGGCATAGTCCGGTTCGTCCTCGAGACTCCGACCCAGCACTGTGTAGTACAGCGTGGCGTCGTGCAGATCACCGGTCACCTTGGCGTCGGTGATCGTGACACCGGCCAGCCGCGGATCCTTGATCTCGTACTCGATGGCCGAGGCGACGATGGTGGAGATCCGCTTGGCCAGACGTCTGGCCCGTGCGGGATCAGCCATCAGACCCGCTCTTTCTCAACGAGCTCGTAGGTCTCGATCACGTCGCCTTCCTTGATGTCGCTGTAGGTCAGAGTCAGACCACACTCGTAACCTTCGCGCACCTCGGTGGCGTCGTCCTTCTCCCGCTTGAGCGACGAGACGGTGAGATTCTCGGCGACCACCACGTTGTCGCGGAGCAACCGGGCCTTGGCGTTGCGGCGCATGATGCCCGACTGCACCAGGCAGCCCGCGATGTTGCCGACCTTGGACGACCGGAAGATGGCGCGGATCTCGGCGCGGCCGAGCTCCTTCTCCTCGTAGATCGGCTTGAGCATGCCCTTGAGCGCGCTCTCGATCTCGTCGATGGCCTGGTAGATCACCGAGTAGTACCGGATCTCCACACCTTCGCGGTTGGCCAGCTCGGTGGCCTTACCCTCGGCCCGCACGTTGAAGCCGATGATGATCGCATCCGATGCCGACGCCAGGTTGACGTTGGTCTCGGTGACGCCACCGACACCGCGGTCGATGACCCGCAGCTCGACCTCGTCGTCGACCTGGATGCCCAGCAGGGCCTCCTCGAGCGCCTCGACCGTACCGGCGTTGTCGCCCTTGAGGATCAGGTTCAGCTGGCTGGTTTCCTTCAGCGCCGAATCCAGATCTTCCAGACTGATCCGCTTGCGCGACCGGGCGGCCAGCGCGTTGCGCTTGCGCGCGCTGCGCCGGTCGGCGATCTGCCGGGCGATCCGGTCCTCGTCGACGACCAGGAAGTTGTCGCCCGCACCCGGCACCGACGTGAAGCCGATGACCTGCACCGGACGCGACGGCAGCGCCTCTTCGACATCCTCGCCGTGCTCATCGACCATCCGGCGGACCCGGCCGTAGGCGTCGCCGGCCACCACCGAATCGCCGACCCGCAGCGTGCCGCGCTGGATGAGCACCGTCGCCACCGGGCCGCGACCGCGGTCCAGGTGCGCTTCGATGGCCACACCCTGGGCTTCCATGTCGGGGTTGGCCCGCAGGTCCAGGGCCGCGTCGGCGGTCAGCACGACCGCCTCGAGCAGCTGATCGATGTTGGTGCCCTGCTTGGCCGAGATGTCGACGAACATGGTGTCGCCGCCGTAGTCCTCAGCCACCAGGTTGTACTCGGTGAGCTGCGCCCGGATCTTGGCCGGGTCGGCGCCCTCCTTGTCGATCTTGTTGACCGCCACCACGATCGGCACGTCGGCGGCCTGTGCGTGGTTGATGGCCTCCACCGTCTGCGGCATGACGCCGTCGTCGGCCGCGACCACCAGGATCGCGATATCGGTGGCCTTCGCACCGCGGGCACGCATGGCGGTGAACGCCTCGTGACCGGGGGTGTCGATGAAGGTGATCGGACGCTCGGCGCCGTCGTGGGCGACCTCGACCTGGTAGGCGCCGATGTGCTGGGTGATGCCGCCGGCCTCGCCCTCACGCACGCTGGCATTCCGGATGGTGTCCAGCAGTCGGGTCTTGCCGTGGTCGACGTGACCCATGACCGTGACGACGGGCGGTCGGACCTCGAGATCGCCCTCGTCCCCGGAGTCCTCCCCGTACGACAGGTCGAAGGACTCCAGCAGCTCGCGGTCCTCGTCCTCCGGGGACACGACCTGCACGACGTAGTTCATCTCGCTGCCGAGCAGTTCCAGGGTCTCGTCACCCACGGACTGGGTGGCGGTCACCATCTCACCGAGGTTGAACAGCGCCTGGACCAGCGAGGCCGGGTTGGCGTTGATCTTCTCGGCGAAGTCGGACAGGGACGCGCCCCGGGCCAACCGGATGGTCTCGCCGTTGCCGTGCGGCAACCGCACGCCGCCGACGACCGGCGCCTGCATGTTCTCGTATTCGGCGCGTTTGGCGCGCTTGGACTTACGGCCACGCTTGGGTGCGCCGCCGGGACGGCCGAACGCACCGGCCGCGCCACCGCGCTGACCGGGACGGCCACCGCCGCCACCGCCACCGCCGGGACGGCCCCGAAAACCGCCCGCTGCGGCGCCACCGCCGGCGCCCGCACCGGCTCCGGCACCACCACCGCGGTAGTTACCACCACCGCCACCGGGCCGAGCTCCCTGACCGGGGCCGGGCCGCGGGCCGCCACCGGGACGCGGTGCGCCCGGACGTGCCGGACGACCGGCCGCGCCGGCGCCGGGCGGGCGCGGCGGCATGTTGCCAGGAGTGGGCCGCGGGCCGCCACCGGGACGGGGACCACCCGCGCCGGGGCCGGGCCGCGGGCCGCCGGGGCCCGGGGCTCCCATCGGTCGGGGGATCGGCCGTTCGACGGGCTGCTGTGAGGAGAAGGGGTTGTTGCCGACGCGCGGGGGCCGCGGCGCAGCGGGCTTGGGGCCGGGCCGCGGGCCGGGGGCATCAGGTGCGGCCGGCGGAGCCGCAGGTGCGGGCGCGGCCGCCACAGGGGCAGCCGGTTGCGCGGGGGCGGGCGGCTTCGGCGCGGCGGGCTTGGGGCCCGGAGCCGGCGCCGGAGCGCCGGCGGCGGGTGCGGCGGCCGGCGCGCTGGGCGCGGGGCTCGCTGCCTGCGGCGCGGGAGCCGCCGCCTTGGCGGGTGCCTTCTCCGCCGCGGGCTTGTTCCCGCCGAATGATTCACGGAGGCGTCGAGCGACGGGAGCTTCCACCGTCGACGACGCCGATTTCACGAACTCGCCCTGCTCACTGAGCCGCGCGAGGACTTCCTTACTGGTGACACCGAGTTCCTTGGCCAACTCGTGCACGCGGGCCTTGCCTGCTGCCACTGACATCTCCATCTCTAGAGGCGACAGCGGTCGGCGCCGCGCCTCGGGTTTAGCTATGACGCATGGTCATCGGGACTTCACGGTGTGCTCATGTTCTTCGCTACCTAACTTGGTGCTGCCGGTGGCGCGGCGAGCGACTGCCAGTGCTCGACGACCACGGTGGTGTCCGGTGAACCGGTGATGCGCAGCGCTCGGGTGAACGCTCGCCGCCGGATCGCTTCGGTCAGACACTGTTGATCGGGGTGCAGCCATGCACCCCGACCCGGAAGGTTACCGGCCGTGTCAACGACCAATGAATCGGCCACCTGACCGACTCCGGCACCATCCGACACAGCCACTATCCGCAGCAGTTCGGCGGCCAACTCTCGCTTCCGGCATCCCACGCACGTCCGCACCGGTCCTTCGGGGCTTCGATGCGCGCGAACCGAATCCTCGCGCTGGATCACGGCTCAGTCTACCTGCACGCGAGGGGTGTTCCGAACCACCTGAATAGGGGGTCTCGCCTGGCCGCGCCCGGCTTCGGCTAGCGGTCGTGCGCCGCCCGTTGAGTTGACTCGCCGGGCCCGGGTCCGACCTGATCAGCACCGTCGACGGCGGCGTCGCTGCGGATGTCGATGCGCCACCCGGTCAACCGGGCCGCCAACCGGGCGTTCTGCCCCTCCTTGCCGATGGCCAGGGACAGCTGGAAATCGGGCACCACGACGCGGGCCGCCCGCGCCTGCGGGTCGATCACGGTCACCGAGATGACCTTGGCCGGCGAGAGTGCGTTGGCGACGAACCGGGCCGGGTCCTCGTCGTAGTCGATGATGTCGATCTTCTCGTCGGACAGCTCACGCATCACGTTGCGCACCCGCTGCCCCATCGGCCCGATGCAGGCGCCCTTGGCGTTGAGTCCCGCCACCTTGGAGGCGACGGCGATCTTGGACCGGTGCCCAGCCTCGCGGGCGACGGCGACGATCTCCACCGAGCCCTCGGCGATCTCGGGGACCTCGAGCGCGAACAGCTTGCGCACCAGATTGGGATGGGTGCGCGACAACCGGATCTTGGGCTCCCGGATGCCGCGGGTCACCCCGAGCACGTAGCAACGCAGCCGATCGCCGTGGTCGTACTTCTCGCCGGGAACCTGTTCGGACGACGGGATGACGCCCTCGGAGAACTTGGTCTCGCTGCCCATCCGCAACACCACCTCGCCGAGCGCGTTGGCGCGGGCGTTCTGCTGGATGACACCGGCGACGATGTCGCCCTCACGCGCGGCGAACTCGCCGTAGATCTTCTCGTTCTCGGCGTCGCGGAACCGCTGCAGCATGACCTGGCGCGCCGTGGTGGCCGCCACCCGGCCGAATCCCTCGGGGGTGTCGTCCCATTCGCTGACCAGGTTGCCGTCCTCGTCGAGTTCGCGCGCCATCACCTTGACCTCACCGGTCTTGGGGTCGATGTCGATGGCGGCCTCGGCCTGATGACCCGCGGTGTGCCGGTAGGCCGTCAGCAGCGCCGACTTGATGGTGTCGAGGAGTTCCCCTGCGGGGATCCCGCGGTCAACCTCGATGGCGTGCAGTGCGGCCATGTCGATATTCATGCTCAGGCCTCCGTTCCGGTTTGACCCAACAGTTCCAGCTCACGTGCGCCCGGAGTCGAAAACTCGACCTGCACAACAGCTTTGGCAATATCAGCCAGCCGGATCTGACGGACGTCCCAGTCCGACCGGACCCGGGTGATCAGTCTCAACGCGTCCCCGTCGACATCACCGATGCGGCCCGTCAGGCCGGTGCCGTCGGCCAGCTGCAGCTCCACCTTTCGGCCGCGCGCCCGGCGGAAATGCTTCTCGGTGGTCAACGGACGGTCGACGCCGGGCGAGCTGACCTCGAGCACGTAGCTGTCCACGATGCCGGGCTGGGCGTCGAGTCGCTCCGACGCGGCGCGGGACAACTGGGCAACGGTGTCCAGATCCAGGGCGGTGTCGCCGTCGGCGACGACGACGATCCGCGGCGGCCGGGCCGCCGTGTCGATGGTGACGTTGTCGATCTCGAAGCCCGCGCGGGCGAAATCCGCGCCGAGAAGCTCGACCACCTCGGGCGGCGAGGGCATTCCCCGAGACCCTTCCGTCACGACGAGCTCCTCATCTTGAATTGTCACCTGCACCTGACCAGCCACCCACGATACGCCAGCCAAACGGGCGAACAGCCGCAAACGCAGCCGTGGCAGGATGTGGCTGTGCTGCGCCCCCGTCCCGATACGGCCACTCTACGCAGGCGGGACGTCCTGGTCGGAGCCGCCGGACTCGCGCTGCTGACGGTCACCGCTTCGGCGTGTGGCCCGTCGGAGCCGAAGATCGATCCGCTGCAGGCCGTGCAGGACCAGGCCGTCGCCGACGCCGAACAGGCCCGGGCCGCCGCGGCGGCGTCCCCTCCGCCGGCTCCCCCGCTGGTGCGGGCGCTGAACCAGATCGCCGCCGAGCGCACCGAGCACGCCCGGGCCCTCGGCGTCGAGATCGCGCGAGCGGCCGGGCGGGCCGCCCCCACCGCCACCACGACCACCTCCAGCACGGCCGCCGCCGGGACCGGCGCCACGCCCCCAGCAACCGTCAAGGATGTCGTCGCCGCGCTCCGCCGGGCCGCCGACGGAGCCGGCCAGTTGGCCGCCACCCAGGCCGGCTACCGGGCGGGGTTGCTCGGTTCGATCGCCGCATCATGCACCGCGTCGGTCACCGTCACGCTTAACGCGCCGGTGGCGGCACGATGACGTCCACCGAGCCGCTGCCCAGCCGGCCCGAGGCCGCCGATGCGGCCGCGCTGTACGACGCGCTGACCGTCGAGCACGCCACGATCTACGGCTACGGGATCGTGTCGGCGCACTCCACCCCGGATGACAACGACCTGGTGGCCGAGGCGATGAAGACCCACCGCGCCCAGCGGGAACGAGCCATCGAGATCCTGCGGTCGCAGTCGGTCACGCCGCCGCTGCCCGCGGCCGGATACCAGCTCCCCATGGAGGTCAACGATCCGACCGATGCGGCGAACCTGGCCGTCCGGATGGAGAACGACGCCGCAGTTGCGTGGCGCGCCGTCCTCGAACAATCACGGGCGGGATCGGACGGCGATGCGGTGCGCGCGTTCGCGGTGTCGGCGTTGACGCAGTCGGCGGTGCTGGCCGCACGCTGGAAGCGCATCCTGAAGGCCTGGCCGTTGACCCAGGCCTTTCCCGGGGGCAAGGACTAGCTGGGAGTCACGGCGCTGAACCCCGGCGTCAGCTCCGAACAGCGGCCTCGATCGTCGCGACGGCCTCGTCCACGGCGATCTCGCGGTTCGCCCCGGTGAACCGATTCCGCAACTCGACCACGCCGTTGGCCCAGCCCCGGCCCACCACCACGATCCACGGCACACCGAGCAGTTCGGCGTCCTTGAACTTCACCCCAGGCGAGGCGGTGCGCTCGTCGAACAGCACGTCCAGACCACGGCGATCCAGGGCCGCGGCCAATTCGGTTGCGCCCGTTCGAGCTTCGTCGTCCTTGTTGGCGATCACCACGTGCACGTCGAACGGGGCGACGCTGGCCGGCCAGCGCAGGCCGATCTCGTCGTGATGCTGCTCGGCGATCACGGCCACCAGCCGGGAGACACCGACACCGTAGGAGCCCATGGTCAGCCGCACCGGTTTGCCGTCCTCGCCGAGTACGTCGGCGGTGAATGCGTCGGTGTACTTGCGCCCCAGCTGGAAGATATGGCCGATCTCGATGCCGCGCGCACTGACCAGCGGGCCGGCGCCGTCCGGCGAGGGATCGCCGTCGCGGACCTCGGTGGCCTCGATGGTTCCGTCCGGGGTGAAGTCCCGCCCGGCGACCAGACCGACGACATGCTTACCGGGCGCATCCGCACCGGTGATCCAGCTGGTGCCGTCCACCACCCGGGGATCGACCAGATAGCGAACACCGTTGTTCTGCAACCCCTTCGGGCCGATGTAGCCCTTTACCAGGAATGGGTTGCGGGCGAAGTCGGCGTCGTCGAGCATGGCGTATTCGGCGGGATCGAGGGCCGCGCCCAAGCGCTTGTCGTCCACCTCGCGATCGCCGGGGACGCCGACGGCCAGCAACTCCCAGTCCTCGGCGCCGGGCTCGCGAACCTTCAGCAGGACGTTCTTCAGGGTGTCGGCCGCGGTCACCCGGCGATCGAGTGCACCGTTGGCCCAGTCGACCAGCTTGGCGATGGTCTCGGTGCCGGGGGTGTCGTGCACCACCGCCGCCGGCAGCCCGTCCGTCGGCTGTGACTCCGGGACCCGGGTCAGCACGGCTTCGACGTTGGCGGCGTAGCCGGATTCGACGCAGCGCACAAAGGTGTCCTCGCCGACCTCGCTCTCGGCCAGGAACTCCTCGGAAGCACTGCCTCCCATCGCACCCGAAACCGCCGACACGATCACGTATTTCACGTTCAGGCGGTCGAAGATCTTCTGGTAGGCCTCGCGGTGGGCGTGGTAGGCGTTCTTCAGACCACCCTCGTCGATGTCGAACGAGTACGAGTCCTTCATGATGAACTCGCGGCCACGCAGGATGCCCGCGCGCGGACGCGCCTCGTCGCGGTACTTGGTCTGGATCTGGAACAGGATCAGCGGGAAGTCCTTGTAGGAGCTGTACTCCCCCTTGACCGTCAGCGTGAACAGCTCTTCGTGGGTGGGGCCCAGCAGCATGTCGTTGTCGCGGCGGTCGGTCAGCCGAAACAGGTTGTCGCCGTACTCCGTCCAGCGTCCCGTGGTCTCGTACGGTGCGCGCGGCAGCAGCGCCGGGAACAGGATCTCCTGCGCGCCGATGGCGACCATCTCGTCCCGCACCACGGCCTCGATCTTGCGCAACACCTTCAGTCCCAGCGGCAGCCAGCTGTACAGCCCCGGCGCGATCGGCCGGATATAGCCCGCCCGGATCAGCAGCCTGTGGCTGGGGACTTCGGCGTCGGCGGGGTCGTCGCGGAGCGTGCGCAGGAACAGCTCCGACATGCGGGTGATCACAGCGGGCCAGCTTAGACGAGATGGCCGGCGGGCAACCCTGGGCGCCGACCGGAGCCCGCTGACACTCTCCGAAGCGGTCGACGCCGTGCTACTGACGCTGCAGCACGGACAGGACGCCGACCGAGCAGAACGGGGTTATGCGGCTGCCGGCGCAGCGGTGTCGGCAGCCGCATGGGCAGCACCGGTGGCGTCCCCGTCGGTAGCACGGGCTGCCGGCGAATCCTGTTGCGCGCGGGGGCTTTCCTGATTCGGGTCGTCCACGGGATCTGACGTCACACCGGTCGATGGCCGGTTCGTCGGTGTCTCGACATCGTCGGGGGCCGCATCCGCATCGGGCTCGTCGTCCGCGTCGGTGAACGTGACGGACCCTGGATCCGTGGCGGGCGCTGGATCCGTGACATCGGCCTGGGGCAGCTTCCGCCCGGTCCGGCCCGGCGCAGCGTCGTCGGAGGTCGCCGCGGATGCGGACTCGACCCGGGCCGACGAGTCGGCGTCGTCGTCGGCCCCGGATTCATTGGGCGACGGAGCCGCGCCGGTCGACAGCGCCGCGGCCGCGGGGGCGTCACGCTGGGCCGGTCCGCCCTCGGCCGCGACCCTGGCGGCGGGTTCTAGGACGGCCTGGGACGGCGTGCGACCGGTGACGACCTGGAGCAGCCAGGCGACCGACTGGGTCACCGCCGACAACACATTGGTCAGCCCGACCACCGTGTTGCGTACCGCCTGGGCCGCGGGCGAGTCATCCACCGGCTGCGCGGGATGTTCGGTCACGGGTGTCTCGGGCTGCTCGGACGCCACCACCGGTACGGGCACGGTCGGGGTGTAGGTCGCCCCGCAGAGGATGGCCAACGACTGCGCGAATGCGGCCGGCAGCGCGTCGGACGCGGCCTGGATCTTCTCCTGCGGGATCGTCCAGGCGAACTCCTTGACCTGGCTGGGATCGGCCGTGCGGTCGTAAGCCCTCTCGACGAACACCCGCAGGATCGGATCCAGCGCGTCGACGAAGCGCTGCGCCCCGATCAGCCCCGCCGCCAGTCGCAGCGGTTCCAGCAGCGGCAGCCGGTGCGGGATGGTCACGTAGGTGTTGTTGCCGACCGTGGTGGACACGACGTTGGAAGCGGTGGGGTCGTCGAACACGTAGCCCGGCAGGACATGCTCGAACACAATCCCCAGCAACGCGTTCGCCACCGCGAGCAAGCTGAAATACGCTGGGAAATCAGCGAATCCGTCGTACTGGTTCTGGTAGTAGGTGGAGCGGAACGGGCTGTCGGACGGACCCGGGCGGCCCAGCGGGAACAGGTCGCCGATCACCGGCACCTGGCTCCAGGACGTGAACCGCGCCAGGATCCCGCCGTTGGGCTGATAGGGATTTCCCACCAGGATGAAGCGGTAGTCGTCGGCATTGGCGACGTAGGCCGGATCCTTGGCCATATCGGCCCGGGCGATCTCGGCGACCTGAGTGCCCTGCGAATAACCGATGACGGTCACCTTCGTGCCCGCCGGCGTGCGCGCCAGGTCCTGTTCGAGGAAGCCGGCACCGATGCGCTCGGACTGCTTCAGCGAATGCGGCCAGTACGGCAGATCGGAGAGCACCGGCAGATCCGAGATCAACGGATAGTCGAGGTTGAGCTGCGCCGGGTAGGGCACGGTGTGGAAAGAGTTCCCCGCGGGCAGGACGGTGCCGTTGAACAGCAGTGGAATGCTCAGGCCGAACCCGTCGAACGACGGACCCACGCCGATCGTGGTCCCGAGCAGCCGGACCGCGGCGTGGTAGACCCGCGCCGGCAGGCTGAGTGACATCGCGACGACGGCCACACAGAGGAACAAGATCGACACCCGCGAAATGCGGCCGGCCGCACGCGACACCGTGGCCCTACTTCCCCGACGAAGTGATCCGCGCCACACGGCACGAAGACCGTCAGTCTGACACGCGGCTCACAACTCGCCCGCATCGACGGCCCCGCGGGTGTGCTGGGCGCGGGCGATGTCACGGGCGGAGAACCCGATGAACAGTGCGACGAGGCCCACCAGCACGGCGATGGCGGCCACCCACAGCAGCGAATAGGTATAGCCGTGCCCCAGCGCGTCGAGCTGCGCCGGCGTCATGTCCTTGACCGGACCGGTGGTGCCGCCCAGGTACAGCGTGCGGGAGGTCTGCACGGCCTGGATGACCACCAGCATCAGCGGTCCGCCCAGGTTGTAGACCATCAGCGTGATCGACGAGACCGGTCCGATGTCGCGCGGATCCACCTGCGCGATGGCGCACAGCGGCAGGATCACCGAGATCAGCCCGATCCCCAGGCCGCCGACGACCAGCGGTGTGACCAGGTCGGGAAAGTACGGGATGCCACGGCTGAGCGTGGAGCCGAACAGCATGGCCGCCAGCACCAGCACGCCGCCGCCGAGGATCAGCCAGCGCGGCGCGATGATCGGCGCCAACCGGGTGGCCAGAATGTTGCCGATGACGAAGGCCAGCGCAAACGGCATGAAGCACAGCCCGGCCCGCAGCGGCGAGTAACCCAGCACGTCCTGCACCAACAGGCCGATCATCACGCTGAGGGTCAGCATCACCCCGCCGGCCAGGAAGTACGCCGCGAAGGACGCGACGCGATTGCGGTTGTCGAACACGGTCGGCGGCACCAGCGGGTTGTCGGCCCGGCGCTCGATGGACCAGAAGGCCAGCAGGCAGACCACCGCGGCCACCGCGGCGCCGATCACCCACGGGTCGATCCAACCGCGCGGCGGACCCTGGGTGAACACCAGTACGGCCGCACTGCAGCCCAGCGTGGCCAGCAGGGCGCCGGTGATGTCGAGTTTGAGTCGTTCGTGTTGGGTTTCGGCGATCCGGGTGACCGCGATCCAGATGATCAGCAGGCCGATCGGCACGTTCACCAGGAACGCCAGCCGCCAGGACACGGCGGTCAGCGCGCCGCCCAGCACCAGACCGAGCACCGAGCCCAGGCCCTGCATCGCGGCCGACACCGCCAGCGCCTGGTTACGGGCGTGGCCGACGGCGTAGGTGGTGGCGATCAGCGCCAGACCGGTGGGTGCGGCGACGGCGGCACCGGCACCCTGTACGGCGCGCGCGGCGATCAGCGTCCACTGGTCGTGCGCCAGACCGCAGACCAGCGACGCGATGGTGAACACTCCGACGCCGGACAGGAACGCCCGCTTCCGGCCGATGGCGTCGCCGATGCGCCCGCCGAGCAGCAGCAGCCCCCCGAACGTCAACGCGTAGCCCGTGATGATCCAGCTCTTCGAGGCGTCGGACAGGTCCAGGTCGGCCTGCATGCGCGGCAGCGCGACGATGGCAATGGTGCCGTCGAGGGTCGACATCAACTGCATACCCGTGATCGCCAGGATCACGACGCCGACGACACTTTCCGACAGCCGGGTGCTGGCTCTCGATCCGGGCATGAGACCCGACCCTACCGACAGGTCAGGGATGCTCCATAGCGACCGGCCGAGCTCACGACGCCGAGCGTGAATTGTCGGCGAAATATGGACACGCTCGTCGCCGAGTTTTCACGTTCGGCGTGCGGTGCGGGCTACAGCTCGCCCGCGTCGATCGCGTCCTTGACTTCCTGCGCGTGCGCGACCTGCTTGGCGGTGTAGCCGATGAACAACGCGGCGCCGCCGACCAGGACGGCGGCCGCCGCCACCCACAGCAGGCCGTAGGTATAGCCAGCGTCCAGCGCCGCGATCTGCGCGTCGTTCATGTTCTTCACCGGGCCGGTGGTGCCACCCAGGTACAGGGTGCGCGAGGTGATGACGGCCTGGATGACGGCCAGTACCACCGGGCCGCCGAGGTTCTGCAGCATCAGGGCGACGGCCGAGACCGGGCCGATCTGGTCGAAGCCGACCCCGGCGATGGCCGACACCGTCAGCGGGACCACGATCATGCCGATGCCGAAGCCGCCGACCACGATCGGGATGACCAGATTCGGGAAGTACGGGATGCCACGGTTGAGCGTCGAGCCGTAGATCATCGCCGCCAGCACCATGATGCCGCCGCCGATCACCAGCACCCGGGGCGAGAAGATCGACACCAGGTGCGACGACAAGCCCAGCCCGACGCCCAGCGCAATGACGAACGGGATGAACGAGATGCCGGCGCGCAGCGCGGTGTAGCCCATGATGTCCTGCACGTACAGGCCGATGAGCACCGTCAGGGTGAACATGACGCCGCCGGCCAGGAAGATCGCCGCGAAGGTGGCCAGCCGGTTGCGGTCCTTGAACAGCGCGAACGGCACGACCGGGTTCTCGGCGGTACGTTCGACGATCACGAACGCGATGCCGGCGGCCAGCGCCACGGCGGCGGAGGCCAGCGTGAGCGGGGCCAGCCAGCCGTTCTCCGGCCCCTGGGTGAACCCGAACACGGCCGCCGTGCAGCCCAGCGTCGCCAGCAGTGCGCCGGCCGCGTCGAGCTTCATCCGCTCTTTGTGGGTCTCGCGCAGGGTGGTGCGGGCCAGGTAGATCATCACCAGGCCGATCGGGATGTTCACCAGGAAGGCCAATCGCCAGGACACCTCGACCAACGCGCCGCCGACCACCAGGCCCATCACCGAACCGATGCCGGTCATGGCCGCGAACACGGCCGTCGCTGCATTGCGGGCCGGGCCCTTGGGGAAAGTGGTGGCCACCAGCGCCAGACCGGCCGGACTGGCGATCGCGGCGCCGACGCCCTGCAGCAGCCGGGCGAGCACCAGGGTGGCCTCATCCCAGGCGACGCCGCAGAGCACGGAGGCGATGGTGAACAGGGCGACACCGACGATGAAGGTCCGCTTGCGGCCGATCGTGTCGCCGAGCCGTCCGCCCAGCAGCATCAGGCCGCCGAAGGTCAGCACGTAGGCCGTGATCACCCAACTGCGGCCGGCATCGGACAGGGAGAGCTCGTCCTGGATCTTCGGCAACGCGACGATCGCGACGGTGCTGTCCATGGTGGCCAGGAGCTGCATGCCGCCGATGGCGACCACTGCGGCGATGAACCGCCAGGACGGCAGCCACGCCGGGTAGAACCGGCTGAGCTGGGTCCCCGGCTCCTGAGCAGGCACGGGCAGGTCACGGTCGCGCGGTGCGGTCCGGGCGGCAGCCGCCACCCGCTCTGCATCGTTGAGGGCCGTCATAGGGGGGTACCCTACAGTAATCTTAAGAGAAGGTTAAAGAGGCGCTGGTCGCACCGAGTCCTAACCGAGACCCGCCCCGGCATCCGTCGCAAGATCTCCCGCGACATCTACGACCCCGCCGATCACGATGATCGCCGGGGGCCGGATGCCCTGCGCCACCATCTCCTCGGCCGCATCGGCCAGCGTCGTCCGCAGCACCCGCTGCCGGGTGGTCGCGCCGTGCTGGACCACCAGCACCGAGGTGTCCCCGGGCCGGCCGCCGGCCATCAGCGCCGTCGCGAACAGGCCGATTCGCTCGACAGCCATCAGCAGGACGATCGTGCCCGACAGCGCCGCCAGGGCCGGCCAGTTCACCAGCGAATCCGGGTGGTCGGGCGCCACATGTCCGCTGACGACGACGAACTCGTGGTTGACGGCGCGGTGGGTGACGGGGACCCCGGCCAGCGCCGGCACCCCGATCGCGCTCGTGACGCCGGGAACCACGGTGACGGGGATCCCCGCCTCGGCGCAGGCGAGAACTTCCTCATATCCGCGGGCGAACACGAACGGATCGCCGCCCTTGAGCCGCACCACGAACTTGCCGGCCCGGGCCCGGTCGATCAGGACGTCGTTGATGGCCTCCTGCGCCATCGCGCGGCCGTAGGGCACCTTCGCGGCGTCGATCACCTCGACATCCGGGGGCAGTTCGGCCAGCAGTTCCGGCGGTGCCAGCCGGTCGGCCACCACCACGTCGGCGTGGGCGAGCAGGCGCCGGCCCCGCACGGTGATCAGTTCAGGGTCACCGGGCCCGCCGCCGACCAGCGCGATGCTGCCCTTCAGATCGGCGAACTCGGCCTCGGCGGCGATCAGGCCCTGCTGCAACGCCTCGTGGATGGCGGTGCGGATGGCGGCGCTGCGGCGATGCTCGCCGCCGGCCAGCACCCCGACCGCGAGCCCGTCGTGGTCGAAGGTGGCGGGCGTGACCGCACTGCCCTCGCGGGCGATGTCGGCGCGGACGCAGAAGATCTGGCGGCGGTCCGCCTCGGCCACCACCGCGGCGTTGACGGCCGGGTCGTCGGTGGCCGCGATCACGTACCAGGCATCGGCCAGGTCGCCGTCGCGGTAGTCCCGCAGCACCAGGGTGATCCCGGCCATCGACTCGACGGCGGGCGTGGCCGCACGCGTGACGACCTGCACGTCGGCGCCGGAGGACACCAGCAGCCCGAGCCGGCGCTGCGCGACCGTGCCGCCGCCGACCACGACGACCTTCTTACCGGCCAGCCGCAGCCCGACGAGGTAGGCGGTCTCGATCACCCGGCGAGCTTAATTGCCGCGGCGTGTGCGACGAACCGGCGCACCGCGCCGGCGTCGGCGGCCGGATGGGTGTGCAGGTATGACGCGTGCACGCCCGCGTGCACCGCGCCCTCCCGCACCGATTCGGAACCGGCGCCGCGGAACGCCCACGCCGGCGGATAAGACTGGGTGAAATCGACTGTGGTGCGGTGGAATTCGTGTCCGGTTACCCGCTTCCCCACGGTGTGCACCGACGATTCGGTGACGGCGACGGCGTCGCGGTAGCCCAGCGTCAACCGGTCGGTGAACCGGGCCGACCCGTGGAGTACGTCACACATGGGATGGCCGTCGAGGTCGGTCATCAGATACGTCAGCCCGGCGCATTCGGCGTGGACCGGCCCGCAGCGGGCCAATGCGGCGATGTCGGCCCGCAGGGTGTCGTTGCCGGACAGTTCGACGGGATACTGCTCGGGGAAACCGCCGGGTAGCACCAGGCCCGCGGTGCCGTCCGGAAGACGTTCGGTCAGTGGGTCGAATTCGACGACGTGCGCGCCCGCGGCGCGCAGCAGTTCGGAGTGTTCGGCGTAGCCGAAGCTGAACGCCGGTCCGGCGGCGACCGCCACCACCGGTGCACCGGCGACCGGTTCGCCGACGACGCCCGGGTGCCACGGCGCGGCGGGCACCCGCGCGCCGGCCAGTGCCGCGACGGCGGCGAGGTCGACGTGCCGGGTGATCAGGCCGGTCATCGCGGCCACCGCCGCGGTGGCCGCGCGTCCGTGTTCGACGGCGGTGATCAGGCCCAGGTGCCGGGACGGCACGGCGATCTCGTCGTCGCGTGGCACGGCGCCGAGCACCGCGATCCCGGCGGACTCACAGGCCTGCCGCAGCACCTGTTCGTGCCGCGGCGATCCGACCCGGTTGAGGATCACGCCCCCGACGCGGGTCGCCGTGTCGTACGTCGAGAACCCGTGCAGCAGCGCGGCGATGCTGTGGCTCTGCCCGCGCGCATCCACCACCAGGATCACCGGGGCCCCGATCAGGCCGGCGACGTGCGCGGTGGATCCTGTTGCCACCGTGGCTGTTCCGGCCTCGATACGGCCGTCGAACAACCCCATCACACCTTCGACCACGGCGATGTCGGCGTCATCGCTGCCGTGCCGGTAGAGCGGGCCGACGAGCTCCGGGCCGACCAGCACGGGGTCCAGATTGCGGCCCGGCCGGCCGGTGGCCAGCGCGTGGTAGCCGGGGTCGATGAAGTCGGGGCCCACCTTGAAGCCGGTCACCGTGTGTCCGGCTGCGCGCAGCGCGCCCATGAGACCCGTTGCGATGGTGGTCTTCCCGCTGCCGGACGTCGGGGCGGCGATCACGACGGCCGGGGTGGTCACCGACCGCACCCCGCCCGCGAGCGTCCGCATTTGTACGCGGCGACCGGCGTGTCGGTGTACAGACACGCACGCTCGCCGGGAAAGCGGGCGTCTACCATGCCCTTACCATTCGATGCCCTTTTGACCCTTGCGGCCGGCGTCCATGGGGTGCTTGACCTTCGTCATCTCGGTCACCAGGTCGGCGGCCTCGATCAATTCCGGCGGCGCGTCCCGGCCGGTGATCACGACATGCTGGTTGCCCGGGCGGTTGCGCAGCACCTCGACCACTTCCCCGGTGTCCACCCACCCCCATTTCAGCGGGTAGGTGAATTCGTCGAGCACATAGAACCCGTGCTGCTGCGCGGCGAGCCGCCGGGTGATCTCGGCCCAGCCCTCGGCGGCCGTGGCGGCGTGGTCGGCCTCGTCGCCGGCCTTGCGGGACCACGACCAGCCGGAGCCCATCTTGTGCCATTCGACCGGCGCGCCAGCGCCGTACTCCTCGTGCAACCGGTCCAGGGCTCGAAAAGCGTTCTCCTCGCCCACTTTCCACTTCGCACTCTTGACGAACTGGAACACCGCGACCGAGAGGCCGGCGTTCCAGGCGCGCAGGGCCATCCCGAACGCGGCCGTCGACTTGCCCTTGCCGGCGCCGGTGTGCACCGCGAGCAGCGGCGCGTTGCGACGGGCCCGGGTGGTCAACCCGTCGTCGGGGATCTCGCTGGGGCGGCCCTGTGGCATGTGGGTACCTCCCGCTCAGGCGACGCTTCGGACGGCGTGACTCAGGTGGTCGGCCCGCAACTGCTCGAGCCGCAGCACCGGCGCATCCAGCCAGCCGGCGAGTTCGCCGGCCAGTCCGAGCCGGATGTAGGACGTCTCGCAGTCGACCACCACCGCCGCGGCGCCCTCGACCAGCAGGCGGGCCGCGGCAATTCGGCTGCGGCCCAACGGATCCGGACCACCGGTTGCCCGGCCGTCGGTGAGCACCACCACCAGGGCCCGCCGCGACGGGTCGCGGACCTTCTGCCGTGCCACCAGATCGCGCGCGGCCAGCAGTCCGGCCGCCAGCGGCGTCCGGCCGCCGGTGTCGAAGCGGGCCAGTCGGCGTCCCGCGATGTGCGCCGACGATGTCGGCGGCAGCAGCACGCCGGCCTCGCTGCCCCGGAAGGTGATGACGGCCACCTGATCCCGGCGCTGGTAGGCATCGCGCAGCAGGGATAGCGCCGCGCCGCTGACCGCGGACATCCGGTCGCGTGCGGCCATCGAACCCGAGGCGTCGACGACGAAGATCACCAGGTTGCCCTCGCGGCCTTCACGCAGGGCACGCCGGACGTCCTGCGCGGCCGGACGCACTGCGCCACGCGCCGGCGATCGGCCGGCGGCCGCCAGCAGGGTCGCGAACAGGTGCAGGCCGTCACCGGAGTCGTCGGGGCTGACCGCCACCACCGCCCCGGCGCGGTTGCGGGCCCGCGAGCGTCGCCCGGGCGCCCCCTCCCCCACGCCCGGGACCCGCAGCGCGCGGGTCTTGAACACTGCGGACGGCGGGGCGCTGGGCCGCGCGGCCGGCGGTGCCGACTGGGCCGAATTACCTTCGGGTGCTTGGGTTTCCGGATTCGTCTGACCGCCGCCGGATGGGTCGGGATCAGGGTCGGGATCGAGTTCGGGTGTGGCGCCGGCGTCGGCCAGCGCCTGATCCAGCGTGTCGCGATCCAGCCCGGGCTCGTCGAAGGGATCGCGGCGGCGGCGGTGCGGCAACGCGAAGTGGGCCGCCACCCGGATGTCGTCCACGCTCACCCGGATCTCTCCCCCGGCGGCACCGCGGGCCCAGGCGGCGTGCGCCACCGCGGTGCGGGCCACCACCAGATCCGCCCGCATCCCGTCCACGTCGAACGCCGCACACAGCGCGGCGATCTGGCGTAACTCGTCATCCCCCAACGTCACACCGGCGACCCGGTCGCGGGCCGCCGCGATCCGCTGCGCCAGCTCGGCCTCCTCACCCGCGTAGCGGGCACCGAACGCGGCCGGATCCGCCTCGTAGGCCATCCGCGCGCGGATGACCGAGGCGCGCACGTCGACGTCGCGGGACGCGCGGACGTCGACGGTCAGACCGAACCGGTCCAGCAATTGCGGGCGCAACTCCCCCTCTTCGGGATTCATGGTGCCGATCAGCACGAAACGCGCATCGTGCGAATGAGATACGCCGTCGCGTTCGATGTGCACCCGGCCCATCGCCGCGGCGTCGAGCAGGACGTCCACCAGGTGGTCGTGCAGCAGGTTGACCTCGTCGACGTAGAGGACGCCGCCGTGGGCCCGGGCCAGCAGGCCCGGCGAGAAGGCGTGCTCGCCCGCCGCCAGCACCTTCTGCAGATCCAGTGATCCGATCACCCGATCCTCGGTGGCGCCGATGGGCAGCTCGACCAGCCCGGAGTCCCCGATGGCCGCCAGCACCCCGGCCAGGCCGCGCACCGCGGTGGACTTGGCGGTGCCCTTCTCGCCCCGGATCAGCACACCGCCGATCTCCGGGCGGATGGCACACAGGATCAGCGCCAGGCGGAGGTCGTCGTGGCCGACGATGGCGGTGAACGGGAACGCCGGGTCCGGCGAGCGGTGTTGTTCCGCGAGCACGGGGCCCGGCGAAACCGAGTCAGCCGGGTCCGGCGAGCGGTGTTGTTCCGCGAGCACGGGGCCCGGTGAAGCCGAGTCGGCCGGGTCCGGCGAGCGGTGTTGTTCCGCGAGCACGGGGCCCGGTGAAAGGGGATCGGCCGGGTTCATGACGGACGCCCGGGCCGGACCATCGCGATGTGCGGGATGCCGTCCTCGAGGAACTCCGTGCCCTCGGTGACGAACCCGTGCCGGCCGTACATCTCGGCGAGGTAGGTCTGCGCATCGATCCGGCACTCGTAGGCGCCGACCTCGGCCAGCGCCGCGGCCAGCAGCCGGTGGGTGTGCCCGTGGCCGCGGTGCTCCCGCTTGGTGCAGACCCGGCCGATCCGGAACGCCTTGTCGCCGCCGGTGTGCTCCTCCATCAGTCGCAGGGTGCTGACCACCGTCGCCGCGCTGGTCGCCGCCGGCTCCTCGAGCCAGAAATGCCGGGTCTCGGCCAGCAGATCACGCCCGTCGAGTTCGGGATACGGGCAGGCCTGCTCGACGACGAACACCTCGACCCGCAGCTTGAGCAGTTCGTACAGGGTTGCGGCATCCACATCCGGAGCCCGCAGACGGCGCAGGGCGACCGTCACAGGCCGAGCACCCGGGTGCCCCAATCCCATACCTCGGTGAACAGGCCCGGCTCGTCGGACAGTTTGGCGCCCAGCGACGGGATCATCTCCTTGAGGCGGGGCTGCCAGGCGGTGGTGTACCGGTCGGCGAAGCAGCGCTCCAGCACGTCCAGCATGGCCGGGACCGCGGTGGAGGCACCCGGCGAGGCGCCGAGCAGGCCGGCGATGCTGCCGTCGGCCGCGTTGAGCACGGTGGTGCCGAACTCGAGCGTTCCGCCCAGACCGGATTCCTTCGGCTTGATCACCTGGACGCGCTGACCGGCCACCGACAGGTCCCAGTCGGAGTCGACGGCGCTGGGCGCGAATTCGCGCAACGTGTCCACCCGGGCCGCGGGTGACAGGGTCAACTGGCCGAGCAGGTAGTTGACCAGGCTCATCTGGGTCAACCCGACGCCGATCATGGAGGCCAGGTTGTCGGGCTTCACGCTGCCGGGAAGGTCGGTGATGTGGCCCTGCTTGAGGAACTTGGGCGACCAGCCGGCGAACGGCCCGAACAACAGCCAGGATTTGCCGTTGATGATGCGGGTGTCCAGGTGCGGCGCCGACATCGGCGGGGCGCCCAGCGGCGGGAAGCCGTACACCTTGGC
>RRZU010703785.1_pt1 | contig 32798 bp, 34 predicted proteins | sample 2165561 | NCBI WGS metagenome assembly RRZU01 (sample SAMN10456909, study PRJNA506462) | wastewater metagenome | isolation source: wastewater sludge | place: USA: Moscow, Idaho | reverse complement strand
GCTCGCGGCTGCCCTCGCCCTCGGCGACGGGGCCGGTCGGGTCTACCGCGTCGAGCCGCTCGGGACGATCGAGGACGACCCCAACGTCACCGACAAGCGATTCCCCGGCAACCCAACCCGCTCCTATCGCACCACCGAGCCGCTGCGCGTCGTCGAGGAGGTGCACGGTTGGACCCCACCGGAACCGCAGCTGGTCGAGCGCATGCGGCGCGGGGTGGCTGAGCTCGCCGAGCTCGGCATCGAGGCAGTGGACGACTGATCGGGATGCGCGAGAGATGGCGACCGCCGACCTTTCGTCCAGGTGCCTCCGACGGCACTGAGCAGACGCGCACCCCGGTCAGCCGCCAGGTGATGCCGTCAACTTCACCTGGCTGAGCGCGCGGTGGAATGTGTTGGAGCGCTCGGGCATGATCGGATCGTCCCAGCGCATCCACAGCGAATCCTGAGGCACCGCAAGCACGTCCCAAAACTCGAAGTCGCCGATCGCGGTGCGCAGCAGCTCCGCTTCGGGGTCTGACCGGCCACGCAATCCTCGCCCCAACTCCACCACCCTCTCGTGCACCCGATCCACGACGGCGCACGCCTCGCCCTGCGGCCACCGTTGATGCTCCACCGGCACGCCCGCGCGCAAACCCAGCCCCCGCAGATCCGACTCCCGGAAGTCATTGCCTCGCAACACATTCCGCTGATCTCGACACGGAGCGCCTGGATAGAGCGGCAAGTCGACCCCGAAGAGGGTCAGCGACTCCACGACACCCACGAACCGGTTGTCCACCAGATCGAGAGTCGACAGCGACGCGCCCCGCCAGTCACACTCCTGGAAGACCGACCCGATCACCCGACCGTAGTGACAGCGGAACTCCCGCATGTCACAGCCGACGAACCGACACCCGGTCAGCACGCTGGCCTGTTGGTCGGCCGTGCGCCCGCCGAAGTCCCAATCGACCGTGCAGTCCTCGAAGACACAGTCGATCAGCTCACAGCGGGTGAAGCTCAGCCAGGCGACCGCGTCGCGCAGGCCGCGGAAGGTCACCCCCTCAATCCGGTCGGTGACCCCGGGCCAGCTGGCGTCGCGTGATCCGGGACCGATCACGCCACCTCGGGGAAGCTCACCACGGGCCTATCGTCACTCGGTAGCCGACGTCGGATGGCATGGTCGCGCAGCACCGTGCCGACACGCGTCCGACCAGTCGACCCTCCGCAGCTCGCCGCTGGACAGGGGCTGCGTCGCCGAGTCCTTCGGCCGCCGGTCGCCGTCGCCGGACAGCATGAGCGATCTGCCCACCCAGTTATCGACGCGCACCCTCATGGTCCGAGCATGCCCCGTCGACGTCCGCGGCGCCACGCACTGCCGCCCAGGCGCTTTCGACCAGCGCTGGTGAACCTCGTCCCGGCCTTCCCCCGTCATCTGGTCGCATCCTGGAGGTCGTACCATTTCTCGCCGGCGGTGGCCAGCTCAAGATGAATGAGTGGAGCGGCCGCTGAGTCGGTCCACTCGCTGACGCCAGCGAAGGCATGGACTGTCTCCTCGTCGTCCAGCTGCCTGGTGCCTGCGTGGGACTCAACGGCAAGTATCAGCCCCAGCCTCATCAGTTCAGCTGTCGCATGTTGGGCCTCCCGGATCCCGAGGTGCATGGTCGACCTGCATGCCGCCCACGGGGTCACCGTGGACACTCGGCGACGTTGTCTCGTACAGCCGGGCACGCTCCGAGGCCAAGCGCAGTACGTGGCGCTGCGCTGCAGGCATCGTGTCCCATCGCCACGGTTCAATGCCCCACTTCTCCGTGACGAACCGCCAGAACAATGGAACGGCCTCGCTCGCCGGACGCGAGATCTCCTCCTTCTGTCCGCTGTGGGACGTGTGCACCACGAGGACCTCGCCACGTCGGACCGCGCGCATCGAGCTTGCGGCGCAGACCTGGATCAGGTCGACGCCGGAGGCAGCTGCACCCTCCACTTGGCGCGTCACCCAAAGGTCGTGCATGGAGGTGGTCGCGACCAGACGCTCCGCTCCGCCGCACGCTAGGACGCTGTCCACGACATCCACCACGGGTTGGAGCTCGGGCCAACCCAGCTCTGCGTACCGCTCTCGGATGGCAGCCCAGGAAAGGCCACGGAAGGGCGGCAGATGGCCCTCCTTCAGCACTCCACGGCGTGCCATCAGCCTCGAACCTCCGTGACAAGCACTATCGGGCCGACGATGTGGTCGTTGAGGTCCTCAAGTTCCTCGGCCGGGACCCACCACTCGGTGAGTTCCGATCCGCCGGCTTGTTGCACGGCATACCGGTCCATGAACGCGCTGGCGACGTCGAAGCGGGTCACGTAACCGACTCCGGACGCCGGCACGTTCCACTCGCGCGCGATCCGCTCGGCATACTCGCGGGTCGTCACGGGATAGAAGATCGGCTGGTCCGGTAACCGCGGTGGCCAGCCTGACTCCTCCACGAGCGCGAGTTCCGTTGGGCCAGTGGGTCGCCAAAGCGTCGTCGTCGGTATGCCGCGCAGTGCCGCCTGCCACTCCGTCTGGAAACGCTCGGCCGTGATCGCCTCGCCTGCAAACTGTGGGTCAGCGTTGATCTCGATCAGTGACGGGAGCGGCCGGACCGAGGGACTGCTGCCGCCGAACTCGAGGTATGCCGAGGCCGCACCACGCCGACCGTCCCTCCAGACCTCTACCTTGCGGCGCTCCTCCAGCATGACCAGCTCGTGGTAAAGGACCACCGGTTCGTCATCGTTGTCGTGGCACCACTCGACCCGCCACCAGTCCCGCGGTTCGATGGGCTGTGTGACAGTGGCGGCCAGACCGACCCCACGCAGCACGACCTCGAACCGCGCCCCCCACCGAAGTCCAGCGCAACACCCGCGACGTCGCACCTGGCCGAGGCCAGAGCGGTGCCGATGAGACGGTTGTAGCGCGGGGAGCGTGACACGTCGGTCCATATGCCACCGGCATGAGCAGTCAGTGCGCCTGACGCCGCTCCGGCGGAGCGCGGGAACGGATCGCAGCTTGGCGACCGAGTCAAGGCCAGTCGGCCCCCTACGGCATCGATGCGCAGCGTTGAGCGGTCATCCCACAGCAGCTCGACAGCCCCTTCCTCCACGTCACCCTCGCCGAGGGAAGAGTCGGGGAGCAGACGGCGGACAGCCATGAGCGATCTCCCCACCCAGTCTTCGCCGCGCACACTCATGGTCCGAGCATCCCGGCCATCACGCGGTGGCGCCAGTGGATTGCGATGCCCCGAGTGGTCGAGAAAGCCGCCAACCGGTCAATGCGCGTCGGCTGTCTCCGTCGTCGCGCAACACGGCGCAGTAGGACCACAGCTGGTTCACCAAGCGCCGCGAGTCAGTCATCATTCTCTGTCAAGAGCCGAAGGCCAGGAACGCTCTTGAACACGCCGTCCCCCGAGAGCAGCGGCAGTTCATAGGCGATGGAGGTGGCTGCGATCCACGCGTCGCCTGTGTGCTCTTTCGCCGCAAGGGAGTGGCCGATAAGCACGCAGGCTGCGCGGACCACGGCGAAGGACCGGATGACGTCCGCTGTTACCGGCAGGGTGGGCGTCTTCGCCAGGCGAGCTTCAAGGGCTGCCACGCGCTCGGCCTGCCATCCGGCTTTCAAGGCGCCAAAACGCAGTTCGGCCTCCGTCTGAGCGGCGACGACGACGTCCCGGCCCAGAAGGAGTCGCCGCCAGCGCTCACCCTGAGCGGAGACTGTGCGGCGCATGAAGAACGTGTGGCTCCATGCATCGGTATCGAGCAGGACGACGCTATTGACTGATGGCGGCAAGGAACTCGTCCATCTCGGCGTCGGAGATCTCGATCGGCGGCGGTGCGGGCGCCCGGCGTGCTGCCTCGAGCAACTGGTCGAGGGTGGCCGACGGAGCAATGCCCAGGCGATCCGCGATCGGATGCGCCGCCTCGACGACCGATCCTTCCAAGCGGTGATGTTGAGTGCTCGACCCCCTCCGCAACGCGCCGCGGGCACGAACCCGGGCTCCCACGAGGTGAGCCACCTCAACCGCGTTCGCGACGTCAGGTAGATCGACCGCGTTGCCCGCGACGTCACGCACCCGAAACCGGGATGAGTGAAGGTCGACCATCTCGAGGATCCCGTAGATCGCCACCCCTTCGACACCTGCCCCCTCGTCTCGCTGCCAGGGCGATCGGCTGAGCCGAGGCGTGGCCAACGCCTGCGGAGAGTGGCCGGGTGTGGTGATCTCTGCTCGCGGCGCTGCCCTGGTCAACGCGACGACCAGCCGATCGACTGCCTCAGCGACGCTATCCGGGACATCACCCGGCCGCTGGTTGGCAACCAGGCCATCGGTGATGACCTGGAAGTGCGCGTCCACGGCTTCTGCGAGTGGGTCGACGTCAAGGGCATGCTGATCACCGACACGGAAGAGCAGTCGAGTCGATCCGCGCGCGAGGGAGAGACGGATTTGGCTCAGTCGCTCCACGTCACCTGGCGCCCGACCAGCCCGCGTGTGGTCAGCGGCGTGTCGGGTCAATCGGTAGACGATGTCCTTGAACGCCGCTGCCAGCCGCTCCAGGTCATCAACCAGGATCTCGCCAGGCTCGCTGTCATGCTCAAGCAGTCGGATCTCGTAGTTGCGAATCGCCATCACCTCCCGTCGGTCAGTCTGCCAGCGCTCACCAGTGCTTGCGAACGAGTTGAGCTCCCGGGCCTAGTCGTTGAGCGTATGCGGCGGCACCGACAATGAACGACGGGGCGTGCCGGGGGCCCGCTAGCGTCGCGGCCATGACCACTGTCCTCATCGTGCACTCCGCGCTGGGCCTGCGCCCTGCCGTCCTCGAGCTCGCCGACCGGGTGCGGGCGCTCGGCTTCCCGGTGGTGGCGCCAGACCTGTTCGAGGGGGCCGTCTTCGCGGGCGGGGCGCAGGGGTATGCCGCCGCCATGGCCCACGTGGACACCGCTGGCCCCGGGGCCGAGGCCGCGTTGCAGGAGGCGTATGCCGCGTGCCCCGCTCCCGTCGTCGTCATCGGCTTCTCGCTGGGTGCGATGTGGGTCCAGCGTCTGGCTGAACGACAGCACGGCGTGGTCGGGGCGCTGCTGGTGGCGGGCGGGGGACGTTGCGGCGCGGAGTTCGGCGACGACGGGAGGTGGCGCGGCGGCATACCTCTTGCCTTGCATCGGATGATCGATGACGAGTGGGTCGACGCGGAGCCAGTCGCGCACCTGGTCGCGGAGGCGGCCCGCGCGGGGTCGGATGTGTCCGACTACGTGTATCCGGGCAGCGGTCACCTATTCATGGACGCCGGCTTGCCGGACGAATATGATTCGGGCGCAACGGAGTTGTTCCACGCGAGGGTGCAGGGGTTCCTATCCAGATTCCCCTGTTGAGCTGAGACGTGAGGTCCGTGTCGGGCCGGACTGGCGCGAGATTCGTCTTCTTGCCCGGCGTTGAGAGCCTCGGACCTCCGCGACGACCTCGATCGTCCGTCCGATATGGCCGTTGAGGTCCTGGGTCCACTCGGTGTCGGTCAGGGGCTGATCTGGGCGACCGGAATTCGGCCCACCGATCGAGCTGCCAACTCACGGAGGGTGGCCTCTCCGGAGACGTCGGTCGCCGGCGCGAGCGCCACCTGTCCCGTCCGAGTGACGACGAAGTGCAGGTCCGACGCCAGTCCGGTCGGCGTCAACCGCCACCCCAGATCGCCGATCTCCACGTGCTGCCACCCCGTGTGCCCGAGCGATCCAATGCCCGCGAGCGCCACCTCAACCACCTGTTCGGCGGCCGCACCGTCCAGCACCTCCGGCGGGGTCGTCGGGATGGGGAGAGCGGCTAGCGTCGTCAACGCGTCAATGTCCCGCGTGGTCGAGAGCATGAACCGGCCGATGCGGCCGGCGGGGGTCACGGCATACCCCACGTTCGAACGCACCCCGATGGCGCCGAGGACCCACCCGAGGTCGCCGACGGGGGTGATCTTCCACTCCCTGACCGGGCGTCCGTCCTGCGCTTCGACCGCACGCACCAGCGCGAGGACCTCGGTGTCGTCCACGTCCATTCCCCTTCTCGAACTGCGCAGCAGCCTCACCCAGAGTATCGTCCGCGGCTGCGTGACGGCCTGGGATGGATGCGGTTGAGCCCATCTCGGCTGCATGACGCGGCGACCCCGAGCACCGGCCAGAGTCGCCCAGCGAGTCGATTCCCGAATCGGTCACGACCGCCGACGCCACCACGTCAATGGGCGGAATAGGGACCCGATCGGCGACGCCCACCCAACCAGGAGCTAACCCTTGACGACCACCCGGCAGTGCTCAGTCGCCGATGGTGGCGCCACCGATGGGTGTACCGGGCGGCAACCCGCGCACCTGCTGGAGCACCTGACCCATGACCTCCAAGTAGACGTCTATGTCGGTCAACTCGAGAGTGTGCATTCGGTAGACACCTCCCGCGAAGGAACTCCCGCCAAGGTTCTGGCGCAACTCCGAGGGCCTACCGACGTCGTGGGCGCCGGGCTTGAGGTCACTATCAGGCGAGTACTCCGCGAGGAAGCGAGCGAACATGCCTCAAGCCTGCCAGCCCCGGGGTCGGCACGACCGACGGCGGATCCGGTCCGCTCGGCCTCCCCCGAGGCCCGGGCCGCGGGTCAGCCGCAGCGATAGATCCCGCTCGTCGGAGCGTCGGCCACGGCCGTGCAATGCTCAGTGACCCAGCTCGACAGCGCCGACGTGCTGCCCCCACCACCACCGGGGCCACCTCGCCCACCGCCGACCGCCACATAGCGGACCGACCCGTCGGCGACGAGCTCGGCGAGACGCTCGACGGTGAGATTCTCCATCGCTCCCGTGAAGCCGCCGACGGCAAGCACCCGCCCGCCCGCGGTGATGACCGCGCTGGCCGCCTCCGAGCCCAGCGAGACAAGGTCGTATGCCGTGCCGGGCCCGTGCGCCGTGACCCAGGCCAGCAGGGCGGTGCCCGTGGAACCGTTGAGGCCGGCCCCGCCGGACGCCCCGCCGGGACCGCCTTGGCCGCCCGCGCCGCCCGGCCCACCACGCAGCGGCGGCCCAGCCTGACCCCCTTGGCCTTGGCCGGGTTGACCCCCGGGCCCGCCGGGCCCGCCACCCATCCCGTTGGTGGGGCCGGCGACGGGGCCGATGCTCGTGCCGGTCCATTTCGCCTGGGTTGTCGACACGGTCCACACGGCGGGGACGAGCAGCACCGAAACTGCCAGCGCCCCGGCGACGGCCGAGGACAGAAGATGGTGGTGCGCGCCGCGCAGGAGGGCGAGGCCGACGAGGGCCACACCCCCCGGACCGACGGCCACCCAAGCGGCCCACGGGAAGAAGTCGGCGAACCTGCTCTGCAGCCACACCATCCACCCCAACGTCCCGAACACGCCGACCGGCAGAGCCCAGCCAAGGGCCCGGCCGGCTCGGGCATGGCTCCAGGCCACGGCTGACCCGGCCGCGGCCAGGGCGACCAGGCCCGGGGCGAGCGCAACGACATAGAACGAGTGCGCGACCCGCCCGGCGCTGAACGCGACGGCGAAAACGCCGACCCACAGCGCCCACAGGACGGTCCCGGCGCGCAGCAGGTCGGTGCGTGGGGTCCCCCGCCGGTCGGCAAGGAGCACGACAAACCCGACAAGAGCCAATGGAGCAAGCCACATGACTTGGGACGCGACGTCCGCAGTGAGCAGATAGCTCCAGCCGCTGGTCTGGCCGGGCCCGCCGGCCATCCCACCGGCGCCGCCCGTCTCGGTCTCGTAGCGGCCGAGGAGGTTGTAGTCGAAGACCATCTCCCAGGCTGAGTTGCCTGGCGAGCCGTCGATCCAGGGCCGCGAATCCGCGGACACGAGCGTCGCGACGACGACCCACCAGAGCGAGACGGCGAGCGTGACGGCCCCGGCGGCGGCGACGTGGCCGACCCGGCGCCCCCAACGACCGGGTGCGAAGAGCAGGTAGGTGAGCGCGAGAGCCGGCAAGACCCCCCACGCCTGGGCCATCTTGACGTTGAAGGCGAGCCCGACGAACGCCCCCGAGGCAAGCAGCCAGGCCAACCGACCCGCGGTGATGGCGCGCGTCCAGGCGTATGCCGCGAGGGCGAGCAGCAGGGTGAGCAGCGTGTCGACGATCTGACTGTGCGCCAGGGCCGCGACGATGGGGGTCACGGCATACCCGAGGGCGGCTAGTCCTCCGGCGCGCTCCCCCGCCCAACGACGGACCGTCGCGAAGACCACCCCAATGGTGGCGACGGCAGCCAGCACTTGCGGCAGCAGGATCGACCAGGTCGACCACCCGAAGATGCGCACCGACAGGGCCTGCACCTGGAAGGCCAGCGGCAGCTTGTCCATGGTGATCGACTCCGCCGTGTCGAACGCGCCCCAGAAGAACGCCGACCAGCTGTGGGCCATCGACCAGACCGCAGGTCCGTAGTAGTTGTGAATCAACCCGACCGGCACGGCCGCCGCGTAGACGAGGCCGGAGACGAGCATGAGCACGAGCACCGCGGCGGGGATCCGCGACCGGCCCACGGGCTCATCGGTGCTCGGCGTCGTCGGTGATTCCTGGGCGACAGCGATGGCGTTCACAAGACGTCACGCTGCCCGGCGAACCTGTCGGGACCCTATGCGGCGGCTAGGATCCAGGCTTGCGGACGCAGCACCCTCCTCAGGCACCTAAGGAACCCCATGGCTACCGTCCTTGTTACCGGAGCGACGGGCTTCATCGCCAAGCACATCGTCCGCGAGCTGCTCGAGAAGGGGTATGCCGTCAAAGGCCTCCGTGCGATCCGAGCGGGGGCGCGTCGGGCGGGAGCGCTGAGATCGTGAGGTAAGTCGTTGCCCGTGGTGAACTCACTGCTGGTCATTCTGAGGGCACCGGCCTGGGTAGTGGCTTGCGTCCGGTGCAGACGAGCAGGATGTCAATGGCGCTCAGTGAGTGGACGGTTGGGCCGCCGCCGATCGAGACTGGAGCGTCCGTCGCGTCGAGGGTCGCATCGTCAAGGTTCACGCCGAAGTAGCGAACCTGTCGGGGCGCGATTCCCCTGAGCACCAGCAGAACGCGATCGACTGGTGGCCTTGGCAACCCGAGTGGTTCGGTGATGTCGAGGCCATGGATCAGATCATGACTAAGGGCTCCAAGTTGTCCGCCTCCAGGCGGAGTCCACACACTGTCGATGTGGGCCCGCATATCGGCGAGCAGAGCGTGTCGATCCAACTTTGCAGCGGTTATCCGGGCGGCCCGGTCAGCGTAGCGATTAAAGGAGAATCCGTTCAGAACCACCCCGGCGGCGACCGACACCAGCGATGCACGACAGGGCATAGTCATGTGTGCGACCACCTCTCGAGTGCGCCAGCCGGCACATAAGGAAGGTGCGTCCCACTCATCCTCGGCGAGGTCCCCAAGCAGGCTCACGAGCCTTCGACGTTCCCGGCGGGTCTCGTGGATCAGGTCGGACGTGGCCTCGGGGCTCATGGGTTCTCGGACTCCTCGCGTCGGTGGCCTGGTCGTGGCCAGTCGCGTGTCGGGGAAGCGTCGGACAGGGGTGCAGTTTCTGTGCGCTGCACTACGTGGCGAGTCGGTACGTGAGCACCGCGTTCCCCTTCTCGGTGATGTCATGGTGGACCAGGCGCAGCGGCAGGGCCGGGTCGCCCTTTTCGGTGAGTCGGCGGCCGGCTCCGGCGAGGACGGGGTGGACGACCAGGATCAGCTCATCCAGCAGGCCGGCATACGCGAGCTGCCGGGCGATGGAGATCGAGCCCGAGACGGCGATGCGACCGCCGGGCGCGGCTTTGAGGGCGCGCACGGTCTCCAGGAGGTCGCCGTCGATGAGCCGGCTGTTCTCCCACGCGAGCTCCCGGCTGAGGGTGCGGGAGGCGACGTGCTTGACCACCGGGTTGATGAAGTGCTTGAACTCGTCTTCGGCGGTGGGCCAGTAGCCCACCCACTGCTCATACGTGACCCGCCCCATGACGACGGTGTCGACGCCTGCGGTGGCGCGGTCCATCGCTGCGCCAACGCCGTCGTCGAACGCTTCACCCTGGAAGACGTGCGGGTTCTCGAGAAGGCCGTCCACGGAGGCGAAATACCCGGCGACCACCTCACGCCGGCCGGCGGGCAGGTGGGTGCTGTGAGTCATCGTGGGACCTTTCGGGTGTCGGTGTTGGGGTCGCTCGTCGAGAAGAGGAGTTGCAGATAGCGCCGGAGGTGGTCGATGGAGTCCAGAGCGATCGTGGGGTCACCGGCTGCCTTGCTCACGACGAAGGCGCCCTGCAGGACCGTCTGGGTCAGGACGGCCAGAGACTCCGCGGTCACCCCGCTCGCGGTGGGGTGCGCGGCGATCACCGCCTCGAAGTCGGCCTCCAAGGTGTGGGCGTGCCCGAGGATGCAGGTCCCCGTCGCGTCCCGAATGGCTGGCGAGGTCAGGTAGGTCTCCTGCGCCATCGTCCCGGCCAGACACGTGTATGCCGCGGGGTCGCCGTCGGTCTGCTCGATCAGCTGGGTCCGCAGATCGAGGTAGGCCAGCACGCGGTTGAGAGGCTCTCGCACCGCGTGGTAGTCGGCGTGGGCGAACAACTCGCCGGTCGTCGTCGCCCAGTGCTGCACCGCCGCAACGCCCAGCGCCTCCTTGCTCGGGAAGTGGTGGAAGAACGCGCCCTTGGTCACCCCGGCCGCCACGCAGAGTTCGTCGATCGTCGTCGCGGCATACCCCCTTGCCCGGATCACGTGCATGGCGGCGTCAAGAAGTCGCTCTCGTGCCCCACCATCTCGCGGACTCATGGATGAAGCATACCAACCAGTTGGTATGTTCTCAACAAGGTCAGGCCTCGGCCATCCGTGGAGTCTGGCCCGCTCGAGAACTCGGGGCGTCTGCCAAAGGGGTGTCCTGGTCGCTCTCAGCTATCGCCGAGAGGCTCGCCTGCATCAGCTGACCGCCTGCTGGCCTTCGCGACGACTCGCGCCTAGAGGTCTTCGCGGACACCATCACTCTCACAGTGGTCGAAGAGGGGCGGCCCTACTCTCATCCACTCTCAAGGTCCTCGCCGGACTCTCATTTTCCGACGCGACCGATGTCAGGCGCGAGCGATTTTGAGACGGAACAGACGCTCGCACGGCGGACTCTGGGACATCCTCCGCGGCGGATCCTGAGACGCATGGACCTCCTCGCGCCTCGCACTCGACCGCGACGACACATAGGACGGCGCGGAACGCCGGGGACCTCGACCATTGAAGCAGATCGTGATTGATAGACTTGCACAAGGTTGGATGTCTTGCGCTATGCTGTACAGCCATGAGCGACTCGTACGACGACTACCTCACCATCGCCCAGGCCGCCGCCTACGTGGGTGTCTCGGCCGCCACGCTCCGCCGATGGGACGCAGCAGGAACCCTCACCGCGGTGCGCCGCCCTGGCAGCCAATACCGCTTCTACCGCATCGCCGACCTGGAACCCTTCCGCCTTGAGTACAACACCGCCGAGAAAGCCAAGGACCTGGTCGCTGGATTCTTTGACACGTCCGACGCCGCAATCGACGGCAACCCGCAGCTTCGCGAGCCTCAGAAAGAGGCCTACGAGGCCGCTGTCGAGCACTTCTCCCGGAAGACGACACCGGCGATCATCCAGCTGCCCGTGGGCTGTGGGAAGACGGGTGTCGCCGCGATCCTGCCCTTCCGCCTCTCCCACCAGCGAACGCTCATCATCGCGCCGAACACCACCATTCGCCAGGGCCTCTACGCCGACCTGAACATCTCGAACGCCTCCTGCTTCTGGAAGAAGGCTGGCGTCCTCGACTCCTTCACGACCGGGCCTTTCACGGCGCTGGTCGACGGCCCCAAGGCGAACATGGACGATTGCGTCAACAGCCACATCGTCGTCGCCAATATCCAACAGCTCGCCAGCAGCGCAGACCGCTGGCTGTCGCAGTTCCCCAGCGACTTCTTCGACCTCGTTGTCATCGACGAGGGCCACCACGTCGCCGCCGAAAGCTGGCAGAAGGTCGTGCGGTCGTTCCCCCAAGCGCGCTTCGTCAGCCTGACCGCGACGCCCTTCCGCGCAGACAACAAGGAACTACTCGGTGAGCTGATCTATCGCTACCCCTTCGCCCGCGCCATGCTCAACGGCTACATCAAGCACATCGTCTCGGCCTCAGCGCATCCTGCCGAGATCACATTCACCGCGCGCGGCGAAAGCGACACCTACACACTGGAGCAGATCCTCGAATTGAAGGAGGAGGCTTGGTTCCGTCGTGGTGTAGCGCTCTCTGACGAGTGCAACCGCCACATCGCCGAGAAGGCAAGCGAGAAGCTCCAATCCCTCCGGGCGGCAACTGGCTTCCCTCACCAGATCGCGGCGTCAGCGATGTCGATCGACCACGCCGACCAAGTGCGCGCGATCTTCCAAGAGATGGGTCTGCAAGCCGAAACCATCCACAGCAACCTCGCTGACGACAGGAAGGCAGCGGTGCTGGCCAAACTTCGCAACAACCAGATCGACGTCATCGTGCAAGTGGCCATGCTCGGCGAAGGCTTCGACCATCCTCCGCTGAGCGTGGCAGCCATATTCCGCCCCTACCGTTCGTTGTCGCCCTATATCCAGTTCGTCGGTCGTGTGATGCGCACAGTTGATCTGAACGATCCGAACAGTCCCAACAACCAGGGCTTCGTCGTCTCCCATGTGGGCCTCAACAACGAAGAGCAGTGGGACGAGTTCCGCGACCTCGACACCCAAGACCAGCAGATCGTCCGCGGGTGGACTCGTGGAGAAGGGGCCGACTCGACCAGCCGAAACCGCAGCGGCCATCCCGAACAGACGGCGCAACGCTTCGACGACCCCGTGGCCCAGGACGAGCGCCTCAGCCACTTTCTCAATCGCTCGTTCCTAGACCCGAACGATGACAGAGTCATCGAGGAGATGCTGGACGCCAAGGGACCGGGCGGCTTCTCCTTCCGCGAACTCGGTATCACCGCGGACGTGCTCCGGGCACAGCTGGCCCACCGCAAGGAGCACGAGGAAGAACCCGCCGACTCAGTGCCTGTCCAGCCGCAAGTCAGGCGCCAGACGCTGCGAAGCCGGCTCGACAGCCGCTCAAAGTCGATCCATCAACGCATCCTTGCTGACCTCGGGCTGCCCCGCGCAGGCTTCGACGTCAGCCGATCGATCAAGGGAGCCCGGGGCAACAACGCCGATGCTCTCTACGTCCTGCTCAATCGGGAGATCAACGCCTTCGCCGGCCAGGGCAAGAAGAGTCGAGACAAGTGGACACTCGACCAGCTGCAAGCTGCCTACGACTCGCTCGACGAGATCGGAGACCAGGTGGCCGACACGATTAAGACTGCGATCGAGGAATGAGCACATGGCGACGGTAAAGAACATCCTGAAGCACGTCAGCACGGAGGTAGCGGGGCGGCGACGCAAGTGCTACCGAAAGAAGTCGCACGAGATCCTCAAGGGCGACCCGTGTCTTGTCGTCCGAGACGGACCGCAGAGCCAGACCACGTACTGCACCATCTGTGCCTCCGAGATTCTGACGAAAGCGGACGGCGTACTCGCCGACCTCCGCGTGCAATTCGCAGCGACTCACGACCCGGGTTCGCAGGAATGACATCCACCGTCTACCCGCTCCCGACTCCCTCCACGGTGCGTCAGTTATACGGGTCTGCATTTCGGTGCGCGCATCCGGAGTGCAGCCGACCGTTGTACAAGCTCTCGGACGACACTGGTGATCGGCTGCTGAACAGCCGAGTCGCGCACATCCACGCACGGCGCAAGGGCGGGCCCCGGTGGGTCGCCATGCCTGCCGAGGAGAATCGGGCGTTCGACAACCTTGTCCTGCTGTGCATCGAGCACTCCTACGAAATTGACGAGGCGCCGGACCTGTATCCAGCCGAGATGCTTCGCGAGTGGAAGACAGCACAGATCGCAGAGTACGACCGGCTCCAGCGCAACTGGCCGATCAGCGACGATGAGGCAACTGAGGTGCTCGTCGCGTCAGAGGCGTTTGACGCCCTGCACACACCGGCAACGGTCGAGCTGGTGCGACGGATCGAGGCGCTTCGGCTTGTGGCAGAGCGGACTCGCCAACCCGCTCGATCGTGGGCCCGGCGTTGGCAGCAACTGAGAGAGCAGACGCGAAGATCCTTCACCGCATGGGACGAAGACGGCAACCCCTTGTATGCGGAGCCGTCAGAGATGGAACTTCGCCCGATGCGTGAGGGCATCCAGGCCGCTCTGACAGAAGCACTGGATGAAGTTGGTCCTGCGGCCGAGAAGGCTCGGATCGAACTCGCTGCTGTCAAAGTGACGCGCAAACAGTTGGCCCCATGGTGCGACGCTCTAGCCTGGGCCATCACGGAGTTGATCGATACGGCATCTGCTTGGGCGGGAGGCCCAGAGTCGGCGTCCGACGGCGCGTTCGAGAGCGCGCTGCGGGGACTCCAGCGATCGATTGACGATCTCGTGCGCGCGACGCGCGGCGAGGATGTGGAACCGCCGAACATTCCACCGGTCGCGACCTTTGTCGAGGACGTGGATCCACTTGCCGAACACCGGTGCCTCCTCGACGAAGCCCGGCCGTTCCATCGAGTCAGCCACCGGCCATACGACTCCGACCTTCGCGAGCGGGTCGCGGCAGCCACCAGCAGAGCCGCAGACCTACCACCGACCGCGCACTTTCTGGCGATCGGACTTGACACCACAGCCGCTCTCGCGGTCGCGGTGGCGGGCAACGCCCCCGAAGACGAGCGTCTCGACCTTGTGGAGCGGGATCGACGACGGCTTCCCATCTGCGCCGCCGCCGCGCTCCTTCAAGAGGCCAGTCGCCAGCCCAATAAGCAGGACATTGCCGCTGTTACCGCGCGTCAGCACCTGCTCAGCTTGTGGTCGGAGACCGACTGGGCGAGCAAAGACTCATGGCGGGGCAACGACGTCAATGGGCAGTCGATGATGTGGGCTTTCGCTCGCGCTACTTCAGATGCGGAGGTGCGCGATCGCTTGACCGACGTATTGAAGACGGAGCCTCAGCTGCTGATGTCTATCGTCGTCTCCTGCGCAGGGTGGGTGGAGAAGCTTGACTCGTCAACTTGGAACCTTGTCGGCTTTGATCGCACCTACCGAGAGGTTCCTCCTTGGCTACCCGTCACCGCCATCAGGACGCTGGCAGCCGACGCCCTCGGGCACGTGGGCCTGCGAGACACGGAAGTACTGGACGCGCTCCTGCGGCACGCCCTCCGCGACATAGAGGAACACCCACAAACCTCACCCGAGATCTCCGTGAGGCGCTGATCGCTCACAATTCGCTGAACGCGTCCCGACTGGCGATGCACTGCCGAACGAGGTTCGCCCACCGGCAGCCGTCCGGAACATGCGAGGACCGAGGTGCACGAGGGTGCCAGCCGGCCTCCTTCCGGGAGGGGCGCACCTCCATGCCGAAAGCGCCGTTCCGATGCGACGCGCATGACCGTTCAGGCGCCACTTCCTGCAGCCGGTTAGGCATGGCAGGGACACCACTCGCTGCCTCCTTGGTCGAGGCACATTGGAGATTGCACATCCTGAAGTGCCCCGCTGCCGAAACCATTCACTTGGCTTCGACACTGGAACGTGACGCTGCCGGGCTCCTGCGCTAGCTTCGCGCCAAGAGCCTGCGCGGCGAGCACCAGGTCGGCCTTGATCGCCAACTTCGCAGAGAAGGCGTAACGGCTCCAGTTGCGGGACTTGTCGGGCGGGAAGCCCAGAGCTGCGCCCGCTTCCACCCAGCCCTTTGCGTCCGTGCACATGCGGACGAGAACCATCGAGACGACTGCGCGGAGGATGCGTTGGTCGGGCTTGGTTGAGTGGCGCAGGTGCTCTGGCAGCGCGCAGGGCCAGACGAGTTGGGGAACGTCGTCCACGCCCCAGCCACGTTGGTCGAGTGCGAGCCCGTCCTGACCGACGAGTCGTCGCTGGATCAACGTGTGGGCACGCCCGCATCGGCTGAGGGCTTCGTCAATGACTGGCTGGAGGGCCGCGGACGGCTGGGTGATTCGGGAGAACGTGGTGGCGTTCGGCGAGCTAATACCAGCTTGGCGCAGCCAGCCCCCGAGAACATCCGCGGCCGACTCCGGTTCCTTGGCGTTGACCAGCGGCTCGACACTCTCTAGCAGCCTGTCGACGAGGTCGGGATCACGTGGCGGGTTTGCCCATCGATGAGTTCGGCCCCAGTCGCCGGCGTCGACGGCACCGAGTCGGACGGCGATGCCAATCGCGGATTGCCATGCTCGAAGCGCCTGCAGCGAGGTTCGCTCGACGCCTGCGACAGGACTCCTCTGGCCGCTCACTAGCTCGGCCATCTGGTGGGCTCGCGCCAGACGTCTCGGATCAGCATGCCCCGTCTGCTGAGCACTGAGGTCAGCGCCGCACACGGCGCCGCCGGGGCGTGGGTGTGGGTGTGAACACAGACGCCCATCCGGTGCGGCCGCGACTCGAGGCGGCGCTGACCCGTGGAGGCGGTTGCCCAGTCCGGGCACTCCCCCGCAGTCGGCGCAGGAGCCCCGAAGGGCGACCCCGTGGCGCACGCACGCCGTGATCCATGGGATGCGCCAGCTCAGGCGCCACGCGCCGTCATCCTCGGCCAAGCACACCGGGCAGAACGTGGACCCGGCGAGCCAGACCCACGCCGCGTGGGTCGTCGCGCGTGTGGCGGCGATCGGGTTGTCCTGGGCGAGTCCAGTGAGGTCGAGCGCCAGCTGGTCGTACGAGGAGAGCTGCATGTTCTCGATCTCTGTGGGCACAAGGCCCAAGATCGGCGCGAGGCGCTGGACGTCGTACGGGGCGAGCTCGATGCCGAACCGACCGGGCCATCTGCCGCGACCATCGCGTAGCCCCAGGTGTGTGCCGAGCTCGGCGAGGGTGGTGCCATGCTGGGCAGCGCGTCGGGTGAGGTATGACGGCCAGGACTCGTTCTTGAGGGGCGAGAGGGCCAGCGGTAATCGCGTCATGCTGCGCGCTCCACGGACAGTCGCTTAAGGGCAGTGCGCATCGTCGGTCCGAAGCGGCGATCGAAGTCCTCGATGCTCCGGTCGAGGATGCTGGGGCGAATGCGGCTGGACGTATAGGTGCATGCCCACTGGTCCACGAGCCACGTTCTCACCATGCCCTGATGAGCGGAGGGTGCAGCGTTGATGGACGCGAGGAACGCTGCAGGATCGGAGCAGATTGCTTCTCGGGCCCGGTAGTCGACGCCGTGTTCCACGAACGCACTGACCGCGAATAGGCACTGACGCCAGAAGCGCTCGGCCCGTCCCTGCTGCTCTAGCAGGACGAGTTGCTTGAAGAACTTGCTCAGGTTCCTGATGCGGCGTCCTGGTGGCATGAGTTCGATGGCGGTGTACAGGTCGCAGCCGGTGGCGCTCATCACCGTCCCCAGCGCGGCGACGGCCCTACCGTCTCTTATGTGCGCGGGGTAGAGCAGGTCGGAGAACTCGCTGACGAAGGTGGGCGTTGGCAACAAGTGGGGGAAGACGTTCCACTCATCCGTGAAGCCGAGGGGGTGGGGTGCTCTGATGTGTCTGGTTCTCGCTTGCACCGGCCACTCAGTCAGTCCTTGCGCGTCCGGGTAGCCGCGGGCGAGGGCCATGCGGACCGCGCCCGTCAGATCCGCGAGAGCCGCGTCTGGGTCGTGCCCGGCTCGGCGGTGGAGGGGTTCCCAGCCGCGACTGTTCGCTCGCCTGAGGTGACCTTCGAGGTCGACGAAGAAGGCGGCGTTGCCTGGGGACGGATCTAGACGCGTCAGCAGGTGGGACTGCGCCTCGACGATGTCAGGCGTCAGCGTGAATTTCCCGGGTGCTTGGTCAGCTGACGTCAGCAGTTTCATGTGCGTGAGACAGATCAGGTGCGTCTGGAGTCGCCAGGTCATGGCGCGAAAGTCGGGTGCCGCATCGATGCACTGGCGACACCGTCGGTCCTCCGCGCCGCTCACGATGAGGCCGACCTTCTGGGTCGGATGCTTGCTCGGCCGGCGCGGGTTGTTGGGATCGAAGAGATCGAGGTCGCGGTCAGCTATGCGGATGGCGGAACCGTTGAAAGCGCTCAGGTGCATACGGTCAACTTCTCTCGGCTCCAGCCGGAACAGATCTGCGAGTTGGAGGACGGCTTCGGTGGTCGCGACGGTCCCCGACCACGTCATTCGATGCCGGGTGAGCACGGTGGCGCCAGGAGCAAGAGTCAGGAGCGCTCTGGGCCGAACGCCGTAATAGTTCGCGACTCGAACGACGTAACCCCGCCACCACTCTCCCGGCAGGGGGTCTATGCGAAGAGGCAGTTGCGTGGTCATCGTCCCTCCGACGCCGACTGGCCAGATCGCGTCGCCTCGAGCGCGAGGACGTCGAGATCAGTGTCGTTCCATACGGCATACGAGGCGGCCCTCTTGACCCATTCAATGGCCAACCCGGGGCGACCAAGGCTGCCCTCGTGGAGGGCATGGACGGTGCCGCGCGTGGTCAATCGGATTCGCGCAGCGTTGCTGGGGAGGACAAGGCGATCGTTGAGGCTGCGCGCGAGGTACTCCCAGTCACCGATCCGTGCCGGTGTCGGCGGGTCCCATCCCCCGACATCGATCCACCTGGCGCCACGGAGCCGGACTTGGTCGCCAGCCGCTCCGTGTAGCACCCCGGATTCACGGAAGCCGGTGCCAATCAGAACGATCGTCGCGGGAAGGCCGGTGATGATGCCTTTGAGGATGTCGGCCAGCAGTCGCGACTCCTTGTTCTGTCCCGCGCCAATGCCGTGGCCATCGTCGATGATGATGCCGCGGAGGCCAACCTTGGGTGCGAGCTTGCGGAGAGCTGCCAGGTAGTCGGCGGTCGTGGCGTCCCTTGGCAGGGGCGGCGGCCCCAGGAAGGTCCAAATCGCTTTGAGTAGCGAGAAGCCACGGGCCAACTTGGGGACCTCTACGTAGATCCACGGCACGCTGCGGTGATGCTTGCGGTCGTCCGGCTGGCGTCCAAGAGCGGACCAGATCCCCTTCGTCTCGCTGAATGCTGCAGACAGGGCCGCATGCGTCTTCCCGCTCAACGGCAGGCCGTCGAGGATGAGGCAGGTGGCGCTTCCGTATGCCGAGTGGTCGTTCTCGAAGTGCGCTCGTCGAATGGCTTCAGCCACGGCTTTCGTGTCGCGGGTCACGATCGTGCCAATGCGTTGGTTGTACGCGTCGACCCGTCGCCGCAGCGTGTCCGTGACGGGACCGCCCAACTCGGGACGCGGGTTCTGGTTCATGACGAGGTGCTTCCAGTCGTCAATGTCCTGGGGCATGAGGCGCCGCTGAATGGTCAGCTCGGTCATGACATCCCCCATCCCGACTCGTCCTCGACCAAGAGGTCGGAGAGGTCGTCGTCGAACTCGATCTCCTCGGTGTAGTCGAACTCTTCGTCGTCGTCGCGGGTGTCGGGGTACTCCTGCAACGCTGGCTCGGCCGCCGGCTCTGCCTCGGGCTTGGGGAACGCGAGCGAGAGGACCTCGTCGCTGGCCTGCTCCAGGTCATGGGCGTAGGTGCGTTGGTGACCGCCTTCAATGGCGGCATACCGCCCGTCTTGACGGTCGGTGAAGACGCCATCGATCCAGCGGGTCAGGAGCGCTGCCTCCAGCCGGTGGATCTCGGTCTCCGTGAGCACGCGCCGGGTGTCCTGATCCACGTCGCGCAGAGCGTGGGTGCGGACCAGCGAGCTCATCGGAGCGACGCTGCCGTTGCGGTCGATCGCGCGGGGGACCATCATCCAGTGCCGCTCGACGGGGTGGATCAAGAAGATCCGAGTCGTGTCGAGCCGGTCGTAGAAGATCGTGAGCGGACGGGCCTTGGCTCCGATGCCGCGCATCACGACTGATCGCAGTTGCTGGAGTTCACTGGAGTTGTAGGTGACCGTGTGCAAGCGGATTCCCTCCGGGCTCAGCAAGCGCTCGGCGCGCTGGAGGCCCTTGAGGTACAGCCACGGATCAGCGGGGCGGTCGAGCTCACCGAATGACGTCACGTAGTCGGCCCACACCATGGCTGGGCTCAGGGGTATCGGGGATCCGTGTGCCTCGGTGAGGTTGCGGTGGGGCTCGTTCGCGTAGACGTCGATGGCGTACTCCCAGAGCATGTCTTGGAGATCCTGCGGCTTGATCGGCACGGCCAACTCCAGGTCGTTCGGCCGGTTCAGAACGTTCTGGCCCTTGTGGATCGGCAGGGTGCTCTCGACATCGGCGATGACCTTGTGGATGGCTTCGACGACGCCTTTGGCGTGACCTTGTCGCGGCGGACAGAAGACAACGTCGATGCCGCACTCTGCCGCGAACCCCAAGGTGTGGTCGCTGGCGTTCTCCGTGCCGTGGTCGAACACCAGGGTGCTGGAATGGATCGCGGGCTTGCGGCCGATGACCTTCTGGATGGTGGTCTTCTCACCCTCCGGGTCGTCGTTGAGGGCGACGAGCTTCGGTATGCCGTGCCACATCTCCAGCTCGTAGGGATAGCCGGCTCTGGTCACCGTCGGGCGGCCCATCTGCGCGATCAACGCGCACACGTCACGTGATGTGGCTGCGCCGACGCAGACGCGAAGCGCGACGAACCAGCGTGTGTAGACGTCGATCGCGCTGAGGATGACCGCTGGCACCAACACGCCTTGGGGACCGAGGATGGCCACCGTCGTGGGGGTGGCATCGACCTGGACCAGTTCACCGGGACGACTGACGCGTTGAGCCCCGTAGACGGCGAGAGGCCGGCTGGACTCAGAACGACGAGTCTTCGCCACGTGGTGAAGGCCGCGCCCGCGAGAAACCTCCCCGACCAGGACGCTCAACTGATGGCGCGTGACCTCGTCCGCCACGGCGGCCCGATCGAGCCTGCTTCTGATCCGAACAAGCAGCTTGCGCTGGCTCTTTCGTGGTCTCTGACTCTCGGCCGCGACTTCCTCGCGGACGATCTCAACGACGGCCGGATCGAACTCATCAAGTCGCTGGGTCAGAGTCCGGCGGTTCCCGTGGATCAGGAAGTCGGGCCCCTCGCCGATGCGACCAACTTGGCGGTAGAGCGAGGCTCGGGAGGCGCCCACCTCGCCGAGGGCTCTGAGCTCGCGGCTCTTCGTGATCAGGCGCTCTGCTGAGGTGGTGGACTTCGGGTCGTAGGCCGGGTTGAGGATTCCAGCACGGCGGTCGGCCTCCGGGTTCCCTCGCAGGGATCCCGTCTCGATCTGCACCAGGTCGCGGTAGCGCTTCGAGACGGCCGCGCGCTCTTCTTCGCCCAGTTCCGCCAGCATGAGGGCTGGATGCTGCTCGAGGACATCCACGGGTGGTGCAGGCTTGCAAGTCAGTGACGCCTTGACCAGCGCCATCCACGTCACTCGCGTTCGGTGGTCACCATGGTCGACGACGACAACGACCCTGCCGTCCTCATCGCGGGTGATCCCGATGACCTTGCCCGCATCTGGCTGCTCGTCGACCGGGTGTCCAGCACCGATAGGCCGACGGCGGTGAGCTGCGGTCACATGGTGTGCAGCCACGGCGCACCTCCCCCCGTTGCCTGGAACGCAACGGCGCTGTCCCGCTCCATCACGGAGTCGAGGTTGACCTGCACGTGGCCGTGCGCGATGAGATCCCACAGGCGGACGAAGCCTTGTGGCCCTCCCCCAAGAAGGTCGCTTGCACGCTGGACGTCGATCGAGCCTGGTGTTTGGCGCAAGACCCGTGACGCGCCGACCCGGTCCTGATCGGTGTCATTACGTCCGGCATGGAGGAAGTTGAGGTTCCGCACCCGCTGGGCGGGGAGCTCGGTCCGCACCTGGTACTCCCAACCCATGGCCTCAGCCGTCGCCGCCGTGAGCTGGAGGACTGCCTGCAATCTTGGATCGTCGAGCTTGGTCCGCGTGGTCACGTCGACCAACAGCGCACGCCCTTCAGCGTCGCGGAGGAGGAAGTCGGGGACGTGTCCCCGGACTCCAGTCGTCATGACCCACTCCAGCCGCAAGGGCTGTGTCGCAACCTGGGTCGGTTGTCGAGTGATCAGCAGGTCGCGGACATGGGTGAGCTCGTTGAAGCTCTCGCACCACACCGCCCGGCACTCGTAGGCCTCGGTCGGGACGACCACCCTGGAGATGTAGTTCGTCATTCCCTTGTGAGAGGCGGGCCGGCGGACCGGCAGCAGCTGGTCCGGCACCATCGACATCAAGGAGTTGACGTCGGCGGTCGCAACGATGGGCGAGCCGGTGGCGTCGATGGTCAGCAGTGTCGCCGTGGCGACTGACGCTGCCTTCGCCCGCTCGGCGGCGTCGCCAGCGACATCGATGACCTCTGCCCACTTCGCGGGCCGGCCTTCGAGTGAGGGGATGAAGTTGGTCCGTCGGCCGAGCCTGTGAGGGACCGCGGAGTGGCGTTTGCCCATGAAGGGTTTCCTCTCGTCAAGAGGCTCACCGTTGACGCGGGCACGTCGGGTCGCCACAATGGCAGCAGCGAGCCCCCAAGGGGTTTCGGGTTGAATGAACTTGAGCGCGGTCCTGCCGCGTTTCGCGTCGAAGCCGGGTTGCCGCCCGGCTTTCGTCGTGTCTGGGGGATGACGGGCTCCCAGAAGCGCCCGGGTCGCGTCACATGGCCTGCTCCTTGAGGAGGACCTCCTGAAGGGCGGCTTCACCGACTGCACTCACCGTGCGTCCTGTGTCGTCGGCGACGGCGAAGAGGCGTCGTGCCAGTTCGGGAGTGAGCCGCAACTCGACACGGACCGGACAGCCCGTGGAGATGGCGCGAAGCCGCGGGCGCCCACGTCGGGCCTTGACGGTTTGCTTGGCGACCATCTCTTCCTCCGGCACTCCAACTTCAACGAGCCTGGGGCCAGAGGGTGATAGCCCGTTGCTTGCCGCCCGGGGTGGTCAGGCCCGTCCGGGCCACGTTCGATCTATCGGAGATCCGGTGTGGCTTACCGGTTTGTGAACATACCGGTAAGTGCAGCGGTTGGGAAGAGCATCCCAGGTCGGACGATGGGATGCTGACTCCATGGATGCTTGGCTGTCCGGCGGTCGTCGCTTCGAGGTGGTGATGGCATCCGACGTCGCCCGTGATGGGGTGGGGTGGACTGGCTGACTTGGACGAACCCAGCGGGCCAGGTCCCGTGCTTGAGGTCTTCTGGTCGGACAAGGACGCGACGATGACCTTCACGGTCCATCGGTCCGTGACACTTCCATTCGACATCGTCTTCCGCTTCTTGGCAACTGCCGAGAGAGCGCTCCCGCCCACGACCTGAGTCAGCTTCGGTCGAGGCTGCGGGAGAGACTGATTCAGTGGACACTGTGATCGACTTGGCGATCGAGTTGTTGGTTGACGCCGGCGTGCACCTCGCCCCGGGTCTACTACCTGGCGAACTTCTCGCTGTCGAGCAGCGCTTTGGCTTCGCCTTCTCCGATGTTCACCGGGGTCTGCTGGGCCGGGTGTTGCCGCTCGACGGCGGCGGTCCGGCCCGTTGGCCTGACTGGCGGTCTGGCTCAGTGGATGAGCTCCGCCTTCGGTTGGACTGGCCCCTCGACGGCGTCATCTTCGACGTGGTTGAGGCTGGCTTCTGGATGGAAGGCTGGGGACCGCGTCCTCCCGAGGACAGTCGCGCTGAACGCGTCGCTCGGGCGAGTTTGCGAGGCCTTCCTCCGATGATTCCGCTCTACGGTCACCGGTACCTCCCGTCGAAGCCGTGCTCAGATGATCCGCCAGTCTTCTCGATCTATCAGACTGACGTGATCTACTACGGCGACAACTTGGTTGACTACCTCGTCCGCGAGTTCAAGGTCGGCCATCCGCGCCCACAGGGAATCACCGCCGATCGCCGCGTGCCGTTCTGGTCTGACCTCGTCGATCTGTGACCGGCGCACGATGGACAAGGTGGCGAGCGGCTTGAACCGGCCGTGGGGCCACCTCGACGGGATCTCCAATAGACACCGGACACTCGGATGCCGGAGTGGTGACTTCACCGAGGCGCGTTGGGGCTTGCCACTGCTCTCAGGAGTCAGCGCGGGGGTCGAGGTCCAATGCCGCAACCGCAGCACGCACGGCACGCTCGTACTCCTCCCGAGCGAACACCCACGGCCCAAATGCCTGATAGTCGCGATGTGGTCGATGCGGCTGACGGAAGCCCTGCCAGACCACATGGTGGTCTGTCAGCTCGATCCTCGCGTCCAAGGGCCAACACCCAACCTCGCCGCAGTCACATCCGAGGAGCCATGCTCGGCCCTGCTCCGGCCATTGCCTCTCTTCGCGGCCGAGGTAGTACTGGGTCAGCTCACCGAACCTGAAGTGGTCGGGGATAAGGCCGGAATAGCCGCCAGCGGGCTTCCAGCCGCGAGTCCTCTCGAAGTCGGCAACGAGGTCAACAAGTGACCGCCCATTGACCACGGGTACCACCTGCTTGGGATCTTCGGCGGTGACCTCGAAGGCCACGGTGTCTGTCATCTTTCTCCCCCTGAGCTCGCTTCAGGATGACCCACGTGGTCCCACTCCTGCAGCAAGGCGCGAATCGCCACGTCGTACTCGTTGAATGCATGGCAGTAGAACTGGGGTGTCATCTCGGCGGGGACAGCATCGCCGTAGGAGACGACGAGCGCCCGCAACTCCTCGATCACGCCCGCCAGCCCTTCTGCGCGGTCGGACGGGCCGGTGGGAATGGCATGGGTCATGAGCGGATCAAGCGCCCCGTCAGCCCACCACAAGTCGTCGACAACCGCCGACTCCAGCCGCTCAACACGACGCAGGATGTAGGCCTCGATGATTGCCGGGAGTCGAACGGCATGGTCACGCACGTAATGCGCCAGGCCCTCTGGCCATGCCAAGAGACCGTCCGTGAGTTCTCCCGAGCCATTCGGCTCGCCACAGATTCGACAAGGCGACAGCCCCATGTACCCACGCAAGTAGGTACCGCTGCCCAAGTAGCACTCAACGACGAATCGATCGTCTGGGTCCCAGCCGGGATCCACCAAGTCATGCGGGTCCGGTAGACCTCGTACATCGCCAGGTCCGGTAGTCCAATACCCGATCCGATGCAGCAGCATTTGTCATCCCGCCATCGGCTGATCGAGGGTCACTGAGCCGATCCCCCTCTGTAGTACCACTTGTTCGCGGCCGGACTCAGCGTAAGTCGTGCTCGGAGCCGACTGCCCGGTCGGCGCCAAGCTGCTTCCGAGCCGAACAACTGAACCAAGTCGTCGTCATGCGCCACGTGCTCGTCAGGTCCCGCCATGACGAGCATCTGTACCAAGCCCAGTCGAAGCAACTCGGCCACCACCTGTTGGGCGTGCGCAAACTCAAGGCCGACCATTGCTCGCGAAGCACCCGCCTCCACGATGGTGCTCGGCCATGTCGTCTCGTGCAGGTCGGCGCCCTCCGAGGCCAGCGTCAGCACGTGACGTTCTGCCTCAGTGAAGTCCTGCCAACGCCATGGTTCGATGCCCCACTTCTCCGAGACGAACCGCCAGAACAACGGAACGGCCTCACTTGCCGGACGCGAGACCGCCTCCTCTTGCCCGCTGGGGGCGGTATGGACGACAAGGGCTTCGCCACGTCCGACCGGGTACATCGAGCTTGCGGAGCAGACCTTGATGACGTCGACGGCGGAGGCAGCTCCGCCGTCCACCATGCGTGCTACCCAGAGATCGTGCATCGAGGTTGTCGCCACCAGACGCTCGGCACCGCCACACTGCAGGACGCTGTGCACTACAGCTACCAGCGGCTCGACGGCGGGCCACCCAAGTTCCGCGTACCAGTCGCGGATCTCCTCCCAAGGGAGGCTGCGGAACGGCGGCACGTGGCCATCCTTTAACACTCCTTGGCGGACCATCAGCCTCGAACCTCTGTCACGAGCTCGATCGGGCCGACGATGTGGTCGTTGAGGTCTTCGAGGTCCTCCGCGGGGATCCACCACTCAGTCAGCTCTGAGCCGCCCGCTTCGTGAACGCGGTAGCGGGTCATTAAGCCGGTGACCACCTCGAAGCGCGTGATGTAACCGACCCCGCCGTCGGGCACGTTCCACTGGCGGGCGATGCGCTCGGCGTACGCGCGGGACGTCACGGGATAGAAGACCGGCTGGTCCGGCAGCCGAGGCGGCCATCGCCTGCAGCCCGACTCCCTGATCAGCTCCAGCTCGCGCGGTCCTGTCGGGCGCCACAAGGTAGTCGTGTGCACGTCCGAGAGGGCAGCCTGCCACTCAGCGTCAAAGCGCTCCGCGTTGATGACCTCACCCTGGAACTGCGGGTCCGCGTTGATGTCATCCACGGTTGGGAACCCCGTGGTGGTGTGGATGCTCCCCCCGTGCTCCACGAAGGCGGATGCCCACCCTCGCCGACCACCGGACCACACCTCCACTTTGCGACGCTCAAGCCCGTCGACGATCTCGCAATAGAGATCGCAGGGATCCTCCCGCTTTGCCGGCACCCAAGCGACGTGCAGGTAGGAGGTCGAGGGCGTAGGCAACTCCGTCTCGACGTGGACCTCGCCGCCATCTCCGACGTGCGCACTGATCCGCCCCCGGCCGAAGTCCAGGATGACACCCCTAGCATCGCCCACCTCGTACCACTGCCACGAGATCGATGCCAGCGTCTGTCCGATGAATCCACCGAACTCCGGAGTCCGCGAGACATCTCGTTTGACCCATCGGCCAAGTTCCGTCACGGTCTGCAGCGTGGCCTCGGGATACGGCTCCGGGCCGTAGGGGTCCTCCCACTCCACGTCACTGACGGTGAGAGTCCAGTCAGTCTTGGTGTCGATGAGCATGACGGAGCGGTCATCCCACAGAAGCTCGATGGCACCGTCGCCTGACACTGTGGTGCCGGTCGGACCCTCAAACTCGAGCCGCCGCAGCGCCATCAAGGACCGACCCAGCCACTGGTCATTGCGATCGGTCATGTGTCGATCATGCCGGTTCGACCTCGTTGCAACCACGCAATTCGACCGTCCCCGAACCCCGACAAGGGTGGGGCCGTCTCAAAGTCCGCGGCTGGCGTCTCAGAATCCTCCGTTGGAGCGGCGATCTGTCTCACGCCGTCTCGTACTCCCGGGTAAATCTCAAAATCTCTCGCCGTTGACAACCGACAATCACGACTCTGGGTGCGCGCGCAGGTAGGTGCCGAAGTGGGGGACGGTGAAGGCGATCCGGCCTCGCTCACCGGAGTAGATCAGGCCCTTCTTGAGCAGGGCGTCGCGGGCCGGTGAGAGCGACTGGGGCTTCTTGCCCAACAAGGCGGCGACGTCGGCAGTGGCGACGGACTCGACCTCCACGACGGCGCGCCCCCTGGCTCCCCCGGCCCAAGCTCCCCCGGCCCCAGCTCCGCCACCCTCGGTCCCGCCACCCTCGGTCCCGCCGTCGTCGGCCGCTCCGGCGACATCGGCCATGGCGCGCAGGTACTCCCGTTCCGCGGGGGTGGCGCGTTCGAAGCGGGAGCCGAAGAAGCCGACGGCCAGCTCGGCCTCGGCCTCGGGGGCGGCGACGGCGACGTCGGCGGCCGAGATCTGCGGACCGATCGCACTGTCCCATACGGCTTTTCCGTAGGCCTGGACGAAATAGGGATAGCCGGCGGTCACGGCATACATGGCGTCCAGAGCACCCTCGGACCAGGTGGCGCCCTCTTCCGCGGCCGGGGAGGTGAGCGCGTGGTCGGCGGCGGCGCGGTGCAGCCGGTCGATCCGCGAATACCGGAACAGCCTCTCCGAGTAAGACTTCGACGCCGACAGCAGGGCCGGAAGGTGCGGCAGCCCGGCGCCGACGAGCACCACGGGCAGCCCATTCTGCGAGATCTCGTGCGTGGCTGCGCACAGCGCCGACACGTCCTCGGCGCCCAGATCCTGCATCTCGTCGATGAAGACCGCCACCCCCGAGCCGCGGTCGGCGGCCAGCCCCCCGACATCGGTGAGCAACTCGACGAGGTCGATCTCGATGTCGCCGGAGTCGGCCCGCCCGATCAGCGCGGGCACCTCGATGCCGACAGACCACTTGTCCCGCAACGCGACCCGGCTGCCGGCGCCGCCGCGAGGAGGCCGCACGGAGGACTCCCGCTGGGCGAATGCCTTGACGACACCGAGCACCTGCGCCACCTCGTCGGGCCGCGGGTGGCTCAGCTCGCGCACCGCCATGTGCACGGCTGCCGACAGCGGCCGACGCAGCCGCTGCTCGGGGCGCGCCTCCAGTTTGCCGGTGCCCCATCCGGCCCGCACGGCCGCCGACCGCAACGCGTTGAGCAGCACGGTCTTGCCCACCCCACGCAGCCCGGTGAGCACGACCGAGCGCTCCGGGCGCCCGCGGGCGATCCGTTCCAGGGTGACATCGAAGGCGCGCAGCTGCTCGTCGCGGCCGGCGAGCTCTGGCGGGCGCTGCCCGGCGCCGGGCGCGTACGGGTTACGGATCGGGTCCACGATCGCACTGTATGCCGCTCTCTAGCGCCAGCCCGATATTGCGGCATACAGTCCGAGCGATCGTGTCGCGGCGCCGCGTCGAGACCCCGTCACCCCACCCTTTGGGGAGCTTCTTCTGTTGTCCAATGAGCAATAGGCTCCCCAAACCAACCCGGTTGCAGGCTCTGCTCAGGCCCGGAGGGGCAGGCGTCCCCGAGGCACCGCCCCCGTCGATCACCTAGCATGACGCCCAGCACTCCCCACGACGAGCTGCAGCGCGACCCAGCGACCCACCGCCAACCGCCGATGAGCCGGACCTGCCGATGACCCCCAGCACCGATCGCGTGCCCGGCTTCACCGACCTCGTCGAGGTGGCCCGAGGCGGCGACAGCGTGGTCTATCGGGCCAGCCAGCTCGACCCCGAGCGGGTGGTAGCGCTCAAGGTGGTGCTCGTCGACGACGCAGCCACCCGGGCCCGCTTCGAGCGCGAGGTCGAGATCACCGCGGCCCTGGGCCACCAACACCCGAACATCGTCGACGTGCTCGGCACCGCGACCACCGCGAGCGGGCGGCCCTGCCTCGTCCTGGATTTCGCCGAGGAAGGCTCCCTCGCGGATCGGTTGCGGGCCACCGGGCCGCTGCCGGTCAGCGACGTCGTCGGCATCGGTCAGGTCATCGCCGACGCCCTGGCGGCCGCGCACAGCGAAGGCGTCGTGCACGGCGACGTGAAGCCACAGAACGTCCTCGTACTCGACGGCGCCTACGTGTTGAGTGATTTCGGGATCGCCCGCCTCATCGACAGCGGGCCCAGCAGCGCCGAGCGGTTCAGCTACCGGCACGCCTCGCCGCAGGCCCTCGACGGGATGGCGCCGCAGCCGGCCGACGACCTGTGGTCGCTCGGCTCGACCCTGCACACCCTGCTCGAGGGGCGCCCGCCGTTCGCCAGTGACGAGCCGGGTGACGACACCGCACTGGCCTATCTGCGTCGCGCCCGCAGCGCCCCGCCGCGCCCGATCAACCGCGCGGACGTGCCCGACGAGCTGCGCGACGTGCTCTCGGCCTGCTTGGCCAAGCAGCGCGAGGACCGGCCGGCCGACGCCCAGCGCCTCGCCGAGCAGCTCGCCGACATCCGCGACCGACTCGACGACCTCACGCCCCCGGCCACCGACTCACCGCCGTCGGAGCCCGCACGGGGAGACATCACCGGCGCGTCAAGCGGTGGCGCAGCCGGGGCGGATGCCGCGGCGACGGCCACGGCGACGCCGATCCCCTCGGCGACCGGGCCCGCCGCCGCGCCGGACGCGGCCGCGCCACACCCGGCCGGCGTCGCCCAGCCCGCGCGGGCGCGGCATACCGGAGCGTGGCGACGCACCGCGACACTCGCGGCCGCCGGGGTCGCGCTCGGCGCGCTCGGGGGCTGGTGGGGGTGGTCCCGGTACGCCGCGCAGTCCCCTCCCAGCCCGACAGCCGCCACCCCGACCACGCCGGGCAGCGGGCGGAGCCGCACCGGTGAGCCGAACGCCACGCGCACCAGCAGCGCGGCCCCGAGCACCGATCCCCGCTTGCAGTCGACGATCACCGTCGCCGAGGTGCGCGACGGGGCGATCTATCTGGAGTGGACCGACCCGTCGCAGGGCGCGGCGATCGCAGTCGTCCTCGAGCACCGCGCCGACGGCAGCACAAGGGCGGTGGCCGCGACGCAGGACGGGTCACACAGCTACACGGTCGCCGCTCCGACCGGCGGTCAGAACTGCTTCTCGGTGGTGCTCACCATCGGCGAACGCCAGGACACCAGCCCGCGGCGGTGCATCACGGTACCGACCGGCTGAGACCCAGCCCGGCCGCCGCAGTGTCCGGCGCCGCTCAGCCGAAGGGACGCACGATCTGCGGGCCGCCTTCGCCGATGTTCGGCTTGCCCGTGCCGCCGGTGGTCGCGGCGGGGCCCGGATGGGACGGCGCCGGCACGTCGCGGTTGGTCTGCCCCGGCGGTGTCGTCGGTGTCGGGTTGGTCGGTCGAGGCCGAGTCGGTTGGGTCGGGGTGGCTGCCGGCGTGGGTCGCGTGGTGGGCCGGCCCACGCTCGTGGGCTGGGCCGCCGGGTCGGGCCGCCCGTCAGGGCCGCGGCCGGAGTCGGCGCCGGCGCCGGCGTCGAAGCTCAGGGTGCGCCCGTCGCGCAGCACCTGGACGCCGGCCTGGGCGCCCGCGGCCGTGACGAAGATGCGGTCGCGACCGAGCACGAGGGTCGGCAGGCTCGCCGTGTCACCGGTGAGGATGTCGGCGGCGATCCGGCCGCCGTCCGAGCCCAGGCGCAACACCCGGCCACTGCGGCACGGCACGTAGATCACGCCCTCGAAGACCGCTGCTGCGCCCGGGCGGGTGCATTGCATGGTGCCCACCGGGACGCTCGCCGTGGCGGCGGCGCCGAGCAGCAGCATCACCTCTCCGTCCGTGACGGGCACCAGCGAGCTGGGGCTGCGCTCGGGCAGCTCGACCGGGCCGGTCAACGGGTTTGCTTGGCGCACATAAGGGGTGGCCGTGCCGACCTGCACGAACGTGCCCGTCGCCGCGGCCACGATCGTGACGCCGGTCTCGTGCGCCACGAGGCGGGCCGTCGCGCCGACACCGGCCACCGCTTGGCTGGCCGTCACGGCGAACCGACCGCCCGTCGAGGTGTTCGCGCCGGCGGCGTCGACCTCGCCCCAGGCCAGTCGGGTCGCGAGGCCGGAGGTCGACAGCGCCCAGACCGCTCCGGCACCGTCGATGGTGGCGTCGGCGAGCGGTTCCGGGCTCACCCACACCCGCCCGGTGGTCTCCAGGCTCGCCGGGTCGACCCGCGACAGGGTGCCGGCCGGCCGGTCCGCGACATACCACGCCCCGTCCTGGACGAGCACGCGCAGGCCCGCGTTGGTGGCGCAGCGACGATGACCGCTGGCCAGCAACGTCTCTAGGTCGATGCTCGTGACCTCGCCCGTGGTGCGGTTGACGACGACGAGATGCATGCCGTCCTGGTGCACCTCCAGGTGATGGCCGGGGCCGCCGACGCTGAGCCGGGCCCCGGAGATGCCGCGTTCGTCGACCCGCACGATCTCGCCGCGGCTGTCGTCGACCAGCCAGGCGATCGGGCGGGTGGCGACCAACAGTCCGCCGGTGCCGAAACCGGCCAGCAGCGCGCCGACCAGCAGGGCTGGCAGCAGGATCAAAAGGTCACGGGGCCGCAGGCGCGCGGGAAGCGAAACGGCACGCCGCAGCGCAGCACGCATCGCCTCTCCGATCCACCCGAACCACCCAGAAGGGCCGTCGGCACGCGACAGCCCGACTCCTAGTGTCGCGCAAGAAAGGCAGAAACACCACAGAATGGCAGAAACGCGCGCCCGGTCGGGGCGTCTGGGGGATGTGCCATCACGTGTGGCACCGCCTCGACCGGGGCGCGGCTGGGTTTCGGTGATCGCCACGGTAGGTCACCGGCCCGGCCGGGGCGAGCCGCGGCGGGGTGGAAGCTTCCGAAAGTCCGCCCGTTGGCCGCGGTCAGCGGTTCGGCGGTCAGCGGTTCGGCGGTCAGCGGTTCGGCGGGGGCCCGTCATCGGTGGGCCGGGTGCGACCGGCCGACTCGATCCGCTCCAGGTCCTCGACCGTGACGATCCGCACCTCGGCAGCGCGCCGGCCGATCGCGAAGCGCACGTTCTGGGCCCGACCGGCGCCGGAGGTGAAGGGGTCGTCGCGGGGACCGAAGGCGACCCGGGAGATCGCCCGGATCGCGTCGTCGACCCGTTGCGAGCGATCGAGGTTCCAGGCATGCCCGCGCCAGCCCCGGATCCGCTCGTAGATCTCCCGGTTGGACGGCGGGCGCGGGTAGTCGTCGGTGCCGGTCAGCCAAGGCTCGGAGAGAGCCAGGGCGACGAACCATTCCCGGGTCTCCGGCGCGAGCGTCGGAGCGGGTGCGGTGACGGTCGCGTCGGCGTCGAGCATCTCCAGGCGGGAGCGGGCCGGCACCGGCTCGGCGTCGGTCATGCCGACATCGAGGACGATCTGCAGGTCGGCGGTGTCGCCGTCGTCGAGCTGGCGGCCGCGCAGCACGACGAGCTGGTTCTCGCCCTCGTCGAGCAGTGCCGCCATCCCGTCGGCCAGCGTCACCCGCCGGGCTCCCCCCGGCGCGTCGAAGAGGCTGGACAGCTGGGCCTCGGTCGTGCCGTGCCACCGCAGCCGCACGAGCTCCTCCCCGATGACCAGCTCACCGAGCAGCCGCGAGACGTGCGCGGCGCAGCGCGGCAGCGCCACCGCTGTCGTATGGAGCGCACGGTCAGGGTCGGTGTCCGGCAACGACTGGTGCGGGGCCCGGCCGAAGAACAGGGTCTCGCCCGAGCCGAGCACGGCCGGCCTGATGCCCGAGCCTCGCAGGGTGACGCGCAGCATCAGTCCACCTCTCGGGCGGGTTCGGGGATCCATTCCTGAGTATGCCGCGTGGGCCCCTCCAGCGTCGCGTCGGG